>Ga0181522_10000511_pt1 | contig 28610 bp, 26 predicted proteins | sample PEATcosm2014_Bin_27_FD_121103 | JGI IMG/M metagenome (GOLD analysis project Ga0181522, IMG submission 121103) | Peatland microbial communities from MTU Mesocosm Facility, Houghton, MI, USA - PEATcosm2014_Bin05_10_metaG | ecosystem: Environmental > Terrestrial > Soil > Wetlands > Peat | place...
GTTGCCAGTGTGGCCAACGAAGTAACTCCCGCCATGGCCTGCGTCAGCAATATGTCCGGTAATCCGAAGACCATCCAGGCCTGCGCTGAGCATCCTGCCACCATGCCCGGTTGCAATCCTGTGGTGATCGCCCGTTAAAAACAGGTGATCCTGTTCAGATATCAACCGGGTTGTTCCGATCTAAAATAAACAGTAAACTCCGGGCGGCGGATGGAATCTCCGCCGCCCTTGAAACCGATGAACCAGGAAAACATCAATCTTGACCCGAACGACGCCAGGCTCGGCACGCTGCTGCGCGCATCGCGCGTGAGTCCGACGTTGCCCCCGCGTTTCCAGGAAGGGGTTTGGCGGCGCATTGAAGAAGCCGATGCACCGGCCCCATCCAATGGCGGTTTTACCTGGCTCGACGCGCTGGCGGCGCTGGTGTTGCGCCCGCGATTTGCGCTGGCCACCGCCACCGTGCTGATTGTCGCCGGCGCACTGCTGGGCGTCCGTGAAGGCAGCCAGATGGTCAAACAAGACGCCCAGGCGCGATATCTCGCCACCGTGGCCCCCCACTCATTGCGTTGAGAGCATGAACCGTTCGCTCGTCATTTTGCTGGGCGCGCTGATCCTGTGCGCCGCGTTGTTCGGCGGCTCGTATGCCATCAGCCGGCGCGTCTGCCAGAACTGCATGGCCAAATCCGTCAGCGATCTCGACTGGTTGCAGCAGGAATTTAATCTGAATGACGCCGAGTTGGCGCGCATCCAGAAGCTGCACGAAGGCTATCTGCCGAAATGCGCCGACATGTGCGCCAAAATCGCCGCCAAAAAATCAGAACTGGAAACGGCCTTGAATGGCTCGACGAACATCAATCCGCTGGCCCAACAAAAACTGACCGAACTGGCCGCGCTCCGCGCACAATGTCAGGCGCAGATGCTCCAGCATTTCACCGAAGTCAGCCAGACCATGCCGCCGGATCAGGGCCGACGCTATCTGGCCGAAATGCAACGGCTCACGCTCGGCCTGCACGAACAAACCGAATCCTCCATGTCCGGATCCATGGACCATGAGCATCACCAGCCCTGATGCCGACGCCCGTGACCGGGCGGACATGGAACGATTGGCCGCGGGCCAGGACGCGGCGCTCAACGATTTAATGGAACGCCACGCCACGCCGGTGTTCCATTTTCTCTGCCGGGTGGTGGGCAACGAGGACGACGCCAATGATCTGGCGCAGGAGACCTTCGTCCGCGTCTTTCGCGCGCGGGGGGATTTCCAAGCCGACAAAAGATTTTCCACCTGGCTTTTCACCATTGCCGCCAACCTGGCGCGGAACCATTTCCGCTGGCGGGCGCGGCATCCCAACGTCTCGTTGGAAGCCGAAACCGGTGAAACGGAACAGACCCTGGGCAACACGCTGCCGGCGAACGATCCGGCTCCAAACGAACAGGCCCTCGCCACCGAACGTGCCGCAGCCGTGCGATTCGCCGTGGGCAAACTGCCGGAAGACATGCGCGAAGCGATTGTGCTATGCGAATGGGAGGAGCTTAGCATCGCCGAGGCGGCGGCGATTCTCGAATCCACCCCCAAGGCTGTGGAATCACGGCTCTACCGGGCCCGTCAGATTCTGCGCGAACGGTTGAAGTCGTGGTTGTAGAAATTGTAAGAGCCGGCGTAAAGAGGCTTGCTTTAAACAATCCAAATTTATCAGAACCGTGTCACTTTGATTTGGCCTCCAATGGTGGAAACAAAAACGTCAGCGCGCGCCAGGATCGCAACCGCCAGTAAAATTCATTGTGCTGGCTAGTCTGCGCCTCAGCCCACTTGTCGCGGCGCAGGCCGGATTTCTCCAGCTCTGCCGGCGTCAGCGGCTTCCCGTCCACGAACCATTCCAGGTTGGTCGTCCAGCCGATGCGCCGGAATTCGGCGGCGACCTGCCCGTTTAGCGAACCGTTGTCGTCGCCGCCCATGAAGTCCACCACTCCGGAATCGAGATAGACGCGGAACGGTTTGGGTGGTCCGTGATAATTCTTCAGGACCTCGTTCAGAAAATTCGTCTGTTCCACCTGGAAAGCGCCGGACAGGCTGGCCGCGCCGCCAAATATTTCCGGATGATCCCACGCCAGCACCACGCTGCAAAGGCCGCCCAGCGATGACCCCATCACGGCGGTGTGAACCGGCCCGGGCAAAGTGCGATAGTCGCGATCGACGTGCGGTTTCAGATCCGTCAGAAGAAAGGCCTCGTAATTTTCGAAGGCCGTGTTCGTGGCCGGCCCTCCGGCGGCGTGATGACGGCCGGAATATTCCTGCATCCGCGAAAAACTGTTATCCACCGCGACCATGATGATTTCCTGCATTTTCCCGGCGCGGGAAAGCGCATCCACGCTCCGGTCGAGTTGCCAACTGCCCCAACCGAACGCGCAGTTCGTCCCGGCGGAACTGAACACGTTCTGGCCATCCTGCAAATACAACACCGGATAACGGCGCTGTGGCTGGGTTGAGTAGGACGGCGGAAGATAAATGTGAACACCCCGGTTCCAGCCAAAAAAATGCGACGGCAGATTGGTGTCCAGCAAGGAACCCGTTTGGCCAAAAGTCCTGGGCAGGGTCGCCAGGGACAGAAATAATGCCAACAGGCGGATCATTTCGGTTTCAACTGTGGGAACAGGATTACGTCGCGGATGCTTTCCTGACCGAGCAACATCATGCACAAACGGTCGATCCCCATACCCATGCCGCCCGCGGGTGGCATTCCATGTTCGAGCGCCACGAGAAAGTCCTCATCCAGCTTCTGCTGTTCGCCGCCGGCCTGATGCGCCAGCCGTTCGCGCTGCTCAATCGGATCGTTTTGCTCCGTGTAAGCGGGCGCGATTTCCTGGCCGTTGATGCAGCACTCGAAAACTTCGACCGTCGCCGGGTCTTCCGGCGACAGCTTGGCCAGCGGCACGAGTTCCTTCGGCAGATGCGTGACAAACGTCGGCTGAATGAGCGTCGGCTCGATCAATTTTTCGAACACCGCGCCGGTGACTTCAAAGTCCTCGTATTCCTTGCCAATTTCTGCGCCGAGATCGTGCGCGCGCTGGCGGCGTTCCGCGGGGGAAATGTCGAACCAATCCGCGCCGGCCTTCTCGCGCACGAGGTCCTTGTATTTCACCCGCCGCCAAGGCGGGGTGAGGTTGATGGTCTTGATGGCCTTGCCTTCGGCGTCCTTGTGTTCAATGAACAGCGTGTCGTTCACGTTTTCCGCGACGTGACACACCAAGCCTTCCACGAGGTCCATCATGCTCTCGTAATCGCCGTAGGCTTCATACGCCTCGAGCATGGTGAACTCGGGATTGTGTTTGCGCGAGAGACCTTCGTTGCGGAAGTTCCGGCCGATCTCGAACACCTTGTCGATGCCGCCCACCAGCAGGCGCTTGAGATAAAGTTCCAGCGCGATGCGCAGGTAAAAATTGCAGCCCAGCGCGTTGTGCTTGGTGATGAACGGCTGCGCCGCCGCGCCGCCGGGAATCGACTGCATCATCGGCGTTTCCACCTCCACGTAGCCGCGCGCGTGGAGGAAATTCCGGATCTCCCGGATGATTTCGCTGCGCATCAGGAACAGCTCCTTCACCTCCGGGTTGGCCATCAAATCGAGATAACGCTGTCGATACCTGATTTCGGTGTCTTCAAGTCCGTGCCACTTGGCCGGCGGCGGACGCAGCGCCTTGGCCAGGATGGTGAAGCTGCTGATCTTGACGGAAATCTCGCTGGTCTTGGTGGTGAACAGCGTGCCGCGCACCCCGATGAAATCCGCCAGGTCGAGATGCTGGAAAATGGAGAACTGCTCGTCGTCGAGGACGTTTTTCTGCGCGTAAATCTGCATCCGCCCGCTCTGGTCGCGGATGTCGAGGAACATGGATTTCCCCATGTCGCGATGGGCGGTGATGCGTCCGGCAAGCGCCACCTCGCGGCCCTCGGCGTACTGTTCGCGCGCGTGCTGGCAGGTTTCCGTGGGCGTGAACTTGTTTTTGAACGGGTCAATGCCCTTGGCGCGCAATGCGGCCAGCTTGGCCTTGCGCTGTTCAATCAATGAATTCGTGTCGTCCATACGGCCGTCGGTTCAGAGTAGGCCCAGTGAATCACAAACCCCGCTTCTTTGCACGCAAAAGTCTCACTCCGTCGCCGCCAGCCTGCTCGCGGCGGCTTCCCATTCGGGCGTTAGCGCTGCGAGCCGGTGCTGGACATCAGCGAGTTCGCGGTTGATCTGCTGGGCGCGACCGGACTTTTCGTAGGTCTCCGGCTTCTCCAGTTCGGCCGTGAGTTCGGTCTGCCGCGCTTCGAGCGTCTGGATTTCTTTTTCCAACTGATGGACCAGTTGCTGCTGCGTTTTGCGTTCGCGCGAACGCGCCTGCCGCTGCTCCGCCTCGAGCCGCTTTTGGTCCTTGCGTGATCCGGTGGGGCTGACCTGCCGGTCAGCCTGGACACGCGGCAGCGCGTCCCCGCCACTCGAAGTCAACGCAGCCCGGGCGGAGATGGCATTGGTTTTATCCAGATAATATTGGTAATCGCCGGGATAAGGCGTGAGCTGGCCGGCATTGACATGGACGACGTGGTTCGCCAGCGCACGGATGAAATAAACGTCGTGGCTGATGAAGATGAGCGTGCCTTCGAACTGGTCGAGCGCGTACAGCAGCGCGTCGATGCTCGACATGTCGAGGTGCGTGGTCGGCTCGTCCATGAGCAGCAGGTTGGGCGGGTCGAGCAGCAGTTTCACAAGGGCGAGGCGGCTTTTCTCGCCGCCGCTCAGCACGCTGACCTTTTTGAAGACGTCATCGCCGCGGAAGAGAAAACTGCCGAGCAGCGTGCGGACGAATTGCTCCGTCACCCGCTGCGGCGTGTCCAGGCCTTCTTCCAGCACCGTGCGCTGCGGGTTCAGCATCTCGACGCGGTATTGCGAATAGTAGCCGGACTTGACATTGTGGCCGAGCGTGCGCGTGCCGCTTTGCGGGAGCAAAACCCCGGCGAGAATCTTCAGCATGGTTGATTTGCCGGCGCCGTTCGGCCCGACGAGCACGATGCGCTGGCCGCGCTCGGCCTTGAAGTTCATGCCGCGGTAAACCACATTTTCGCCGTAGGCCTGATGGATGTTTTCCAGCGTGATGGCCTTCTGGCCGCCGCGCTGCGGCTGCGGAAACCGGAAGCCGATCTTGCTGTCGTCATTCGTGGGCGCCTCGATTTTATCCATCCGCTCGATCTGCTTGAGTTTGCTCTGTGCCTGCGCGGCCTTGGTGTTCTTGGCGCGAAACCGGTTCACGAAATCCATCATGTGGGCGATTTCGCGCTGCTGGTTTTTATAGGCGGCCAGGAGCTGCACTTCGCTGGCTTCGCGCTGGACGAGGTATTCGTCGTAGTTGCCGCGGTAGCGGACGAGCTTGCTCTGGCGGATTTCCACAATGCCGCCCACCAGCTGGTTCAGAAATTCGCGGTCGTGCGAAATGACGAGGATCGCGCCGGGATACGACTTCAGATAATCCTGGAACCACAGCAGCGCTTCAAGGTCAAGATGGTTCGTCGGCTCATCAAGCAACAGCAAGTCCGGCTCCATCGTGAGCAGGCGCGCGAGGTGCGCGCGCATGACCCAGCCGCCGCTCATCTCGCGGGCCGGCCGGTCGAAATCCTTTTCGCGAAAGCCGAGGCCGGCGAGGATTTGCTTGGCCTTGGCCTCGAGCCGGTAACCGCCCAGCTCGTTGAACCGGTCGTGGACATTGTCGTGGATGTCCTCCACGTGCTGCGCCTCGACGGGATGGTCGGCATCCCAGGCCTTGATGATGCGGCGCAGCTTGATGAATTCCGGGGTGATGGCCGTGGCCAGCTCGACGACGGATTCGTCACCGGCCGGAGCGCTTTCCTGGGGCAGGTAGCCGAAGGACACATTCCGTTCCTGGATGACCTCGCCCGCGTCCGCGGATTCGGTGCCAAGGATGATGGAGAACAGGGTGGATTTTCCCGCACCATTCGGTCCCACCAGCCCGATGCGGTCTCCGCGGTTCACCTGCAACGTGGCGTCGGCGAAAAGCACCCGCCCGCCATACGCCTTGCTGATGTCCGAGAGAGTCAACATACGAAAGAGCAGCTTACTTCAAATCCGGGCGTGAACACAAGGAGATGCCAAGGGTGGCAAAGGCACGGTTTGGTGGGGGCAAGGCCGCTGACGAGCCGACTGGGTGATGACAAAGCTGGCGCTCCAAATCGAATCCATTGGGGGCGGGTTACAACGCCTGTTCCAGAATTTCGGCCAGCTCTTCCGGCGTGAGCACAATCGGATTGGCCTTCATGCTGCTCGCGTTCACTGCTTTCGTTACCAGGTCGGGGAAATGTTCGCGTTTAATGCCGAAACTGCCAAGCCGCGAAACCTTCAAATCGAGAACCAGTGCGCGCACCCATTTCACGCCGTCATCCGCCTTGGCCTTCATGTCCCCGGCCAGCCATCTCGCCGCCTCTTCGTAACGGTACAAAGCCGGGCCATGAGAATCACGCTGGCGCAATGCGCGCAGGTTCATTGCCATCACATGCGGCAGCAACGCCGCGCAAATCGCGCCGTGCGGCGCGGGAAAGCTGCCCCCTATCGGTCCGGCAAATCCATGCACCGCGCCCAGTCCGGCATTGGCCAGCGCCAGCCCGCCGAACAGGCCCGCCACCGCCATGTCCTCCCGCGCATCCTTGTCCTTGCCATGGCTGAACGCGATGCGCAACGATCGCGCCGCGCGTCGCAAACCCTCGACGCACAGCGCGTCGGTCATCGGGTTGGCGCGGTTGCAGACGAACGGTTCAATAAGTTGCGTCAGAGCATCGAGACCGGTGCTGGCCGTGAGCGCGGGTGGCAAATCGCAGGTCAATTCGGGATCCACCACCGCCGCCTTCGCGAGCATCAATGGGCTGCGCAAGCTGATTTTGACCTTGTGTTCCGGCGATGCCAGCACCGCGTTGCGCGTCACTTCCGACCCGGTTCCGGCCGTCGTGGGAATGGCAATGAACGGCGCGGATGGTTGGGTCAGCGGTTTGCCACGCCCGATGATTTCAAGGTAGTCCAGAAGTTCACCGCCATTGGCGAGCATTGCGGCGATGGCCTTGCCAGCGTCAATCGCACTGCCCCCGCCCAAACCAATCACCAGTTCGCAATGTTCGGATCTGGCCAGCTTCGTTCCGTGTTCCACGGTGGCCAAGTCCGGCTCGCCGGCAACGGGAAGGATCACGGCGCTGACACCGGCGGATTGCAGGTTGATCATCAGCCGTTCCGCGCGGCGCGAATCGTGTCCGGTTACAACAAGCGCGCGCCGGCCAAAATCCCGGGCGATGGCCCCAACGCCATTCACCGTTCCCGCGCCGAAAATGATGCGCGTGGCCGTGGCAAATTCAAAACGGGCTTCCATCACCAGCGAGTTAATCCGGGAAAAGGTTGTTGAACTTCACGCTTTGGCGCGGCTCGGCCATCATCGGCGAGACGGCATCCCGCCACACCGGGTAATGCTTCGTTTCCTTGTGCGCCGCGGCGGCGTTGGCGTCGCGATAAACTTCCACCAGGACAAATCGCGTCGGGTCATCCTGGCGTTGCAGGGCGTCGAAGCGCGCCACTCCCGGCTCCTTCCGGCTTTCCCGCGCGTTGGCGAGGGTCGCCTGTTTGAAGGCTTCGACGCACTCCGGTTTGACATGAACATGAACGTGAATCACGAGCATGTGCGACGAATAGGCGAAAACCGGCAAAAGCTCAAGCCCCGTCAGCTTTCAAATCGGGCCTCAAGCCGGGCAGCGCAATTTGGATTGAACCTGCTCAATTATCTTTCCACACTCGCCGGCCTATGGGCGCACAATGGAAACAGGCCGGCCGCGAAATCAACGCGCAGAAAAAAGGCCAGATGACCGCCAAGCTGGTCCGCGAAATCATGGTTGCCGCCAAGCTGGGCGGACCCGACCCGGACCTCAACCCGCGCCTGTTCGTGGCGGTCGAGAAAGCCAAGAAAGCCTCCGTCTATCGCGACACCATCGAGCGCGCCATCCGGAAGGGCGCCGGTCTCGACAGTGAAAAGGTCAATTACGAAACCGTGGTGTACGAAGGTTTCGCGCCGCACAAGGTGCCCGTCGTCGTCGAATGCCTCACGGACAACCGGAACCGGACCGCGCCGGAAATCCGCAACTTGTTCAAGGCCGGCTCGCTTGGCCAGCCTGGGAGCGTGGCGTTTTTCTTCCATCATCTCGGCGTGGTCGAAGCGACGCATCCCGACGCGAGCCGCGACGCCGAGGGCGACGCCATCGAAGCCGGCGCCCAGGAAATCGAGCCGCTCGAAGCCGACGACGTCCCCGCCGGACAGAAGGGCGCGCGTTTTCTCACGGAGATCAAGGACCTGGACCATGTTTCCAAGGCATTGAAGGCCGCGGGCTGGAACGTCAGCGCGGCCGAAATCCGTTATCTCGCCAAGAATTTTGTGGAAGTCACCGAAGCCGCCCGCAAGGACGTCACGGATTTTCTGAACGCGTTGGACGACCACGACGACGTGCACCGCGTTTATGCGGCGCTGAAGTAATCCGGGCCGGGGTGAGGCTAGAGGCTGAGAAACTTCAAGACCTGCAGTTCACCCTTGAAATGGATGAGGATTTCATTCCCCTGCACCTCGATCTGGACCGGATGGCGGGATTGCGAGTAATCCCACATCGGGTGCCCGTCGGACGGGCTCAACCGGTACAGATCGAAGTATAAAACCGGATCTTCGCCGGGAGTGATCAATGGGTTTTCCCCCGCCTTCGCGATATAAACATATTTTCCGGAGACGAAACATTGGTTTCCGATGCCCTCGGTGCGCCACAGCACCTTGCCGGTGACGCCATCCACTTTCAGGATCACGGGGCCGGCCTTGGCGGAAAAATCCACCTGCTGGGAGAACTGGATGGTGTCCGGGCTGGCCGTCGTGCTGGTCACATAAAGGTGTTTTCCCCCGTCCGGCTGCACCTTGGAGATGCCGACACTCGTAAGCCGCCAATGCACTTCGCCGGTCGCCGCATCAAAGCTCGTCAGCATGCCCTGATCAAAAACATACAGGGTGTTGCCGTCTTCCACGCAGGGCGGATCGGCTTCCGTGGCGAAATCTTCCGAATAATGCGGGGCGATGGAATAGGTCAGGTTGGCGGCCCAAAGTTTTTTATTGTTCTTGTCGAAAACCTGGATGACGTTTCGCGCCACCAATACGTTCAGGGTTTTCAGCGCGAAAAAGGAGGGCGGGCCGATGACTTCGCCGCTCCAGTCCGGGGCGGCGCCGGCCGGCCACCGGCGCAGGGTGACCTGGTACCGGCTGACGTCTTCCTCTTCCACGCCGCCGGTTTGCTCCCGCCGCGTCTCATTAATCATTTGTTCGGCCGCTTCCAGGCTTTGGCCGGCGGTGAGATTGTCCTCGACCAGGGATTTTTTGGGGGCCTTCATGGCCTGATGAGTGATGGTCTTGTGCTCGAGCAAATCCACTTTCATCTGCACGACATTCGGGCCGTCAGCCACGAATTGATCGCCCAGGCTCTCCGGTTCCTCGGGTCTGGCATTCTTCGGAATCACGCTCTTCGCCGCCGCCAGGATTTGACCGACTTGATTTTCGGGGGCCGGCGCCGGCGCCGGCGACCCGGCCGGGCGGTTGGAAGACAATGGCGCGACACTGGCAAATTTGATCGGGTCGGTTTTGATGGTGCCGTCGGCCAGCGTGATCCGGGTCATCATTTGCTGCCCGGAGTCATCGGAGGAAATCACCGAGATGGCGTTATCGCTTTGCGCCAGGCCAAAAAACGGCGGGTTCAACGGGATTTCCTGTTTGCGATTGCCGCTATGCCGGTCGTACTGCACCAGCTGGCCCGGGAATAAAATCCAAAGGTCATTCGCCGTGGCGACAACGCGCGGTTCGGGATAAAGCCTGACTGGTTCCTCGATACCCGGTCTGGATGACTCCGGCGGCGGGGGCGGGGAAAATCCGACGTTCAGTGGAACGGACCAGAGCTGCCGTTGCTGCGCCACGTCGAAAAGGCTCATCTGGCCGGCCTTGATCAACAGCACCTGGTTGGGAACCAGGAATTGGTAGAATCGTGCCCGGTCACCATGCGGAAGCTGCTCCGAATAAATGACCCGCGGATGCGAGGCGAAAAATGCATACCAGATCCAGGCACCCAGAACCACGGTCCCAAAAAAGACGGCAGCCCGCCAGATCAATGCCGCCACCCGGCTGATCCTTGCTTCAACCACCGCCCGCTGTTGGTGATAAACGGGCAGTTCCACCCCGGTCTCCTCCGCCCGCTTCCGGCAATAAGTCGAACACGCATAGCCGTAGAGTTCCATGCACTCTTCGCAAATGGGTTTGCCACAGACGCGGCAGGTCTCCACCGACGGGTTCTTAAGATGCCGGAAACAATAAGTTACGGTTGCGGTGGCAACCGGGGCGGCCTCGGCTTGCGGTTGGGCCACGCTCACCCGCATGGGAGGACGGGCGGGGGCGGGCGCCACAGGCGGGACCGGCGGCGGCGTGGCGGCCACCGGCGGTCCGGCCGCCTCGGCCAGTTTCTGGCGGATCACCTCATTGGCCAGATCGGTCCGGTCCGCGCCGCAGGCAGGACAATTGACCCGCACCGGCATCCGGCCGTTCAAGGGTTCGACCTCAAACGCGAAACGGGTTTCGCACGGGCATTGGATTTTGACTTCCATGACTAGGGCTTCGGGTTCAGTAGAACGACGTTCGTCGCCAGCGGCAAGGGAAATGCCAGACGGGATGGGGTGTATTGGACGTTGCCGTCGCAAAAAAGCACATTGCCGCCAAATTTGTTGTGATTGTTGCCCGGCTTCCTGCCATCGGGCGAAAAGACCGTCTGCCCCGGCGTCTTCGGCGCGGCATCCACCTGCGCATCGGAAGCGAGCGATGCCTCGGGACCGTCCGCGAGCGCCCGCCCCATGTAATAGGCGTAGCTGATTTTTTTGTCGGCAAAAGGCTGGGCGCCCGGCAACGGCTTGTCCCGGCCGCCCGGGCAGATGAAAATTTCCGTGTCGGTTGTGGATTTCGGCACCAGCAGACTCAACGGCGCCTCGGCAGTTTGTGCGCCCGGAACGGCCGGGAGCACTCCGTTGTTGTCCTGGGAAAAAGTCCGGAACGCCGTGTACATGCTTTGCAAATGAGCCTGGCATTCCGCCAGTCTTTTCTCCTGGGCGCTCTTCGATCCCGCACTGATAAACAGTGTGAACACGACGAAAATAATCACGACCACCAGAAACAGTTCAAGAATCGAGAATCCCGCGACGGAGCATGGCAGAACCGGTCTCTGGTGCGGCGGCATCACAAATTGTGTGTAACACCGGGCCGGGAACGTGGCAACAGTTTCTTTGCTCGTCTCCCAATGGCCAGGACCTGACCATAAACGAGTCATGGACTTCCTCCTTGTTTTGAACGATAATGAGCGTGCTCCTGCTTGGCCAAGCTGGATCAAGGTGCCGTTTCCGACCAAAAATTTATGACCAACAAACCAGCAACCATCAGACCGATGCCGGAACCAACCCCGGCAGACGAAACCGAGCAGCAGCACTTCGACCGCATCCTGTCGCGGAGCGAATTCAAACCGCTTAAAGCCATTCTGACGGAGCTGCACCGGGATCAAACTGCGATGCGCGGGGCGATCGTCACCACGAATTCCTACCCGAATTTCCTGGGCAAGCTTGGCTATCGGGTCGTGCTGGTGCCGCAAATCCACGAGCAGGATTGTTATTCGCGCCTGGGCCCGGCCGGCGGCATCCGCGCCGTGCTGCCGCATCATGACACCGCCACCTACAGCACCCTGGTCACACTGGTGAACTTCGATTCGACGTTGACCACCACCCCAAAATCCGTGGACTTCTTCAGCGACCAGCTGGCTGAATTCAAGACCCAGTTGATGAAATAAGCCCCGGCCCCGTCACGGGACCAGCTGATAACTCACGAACGCCAATTTGCTGCCATCCGGCGACCACGAGGGCACGTTGATGGTGCCCTGGCCACCGAAGAGCTTGGCGAGCACCTCGATCTTGCCGTCCTTCACCGAGAGCAGCCGCAGCATCACATCCTGGTTCGCCGGATGCCCCTTCACGTCCGGCGCGTAAGAGAGAAAAACGACCCATCTGCCGTTCGGCGACGGGTGTGGAAACCAGTTGTTCCATTCGTCGGACGTCACCTGTTCCTGTTGCGAACCATCCGCCTTCATGCGCCAGACCTGCATCCGGCCGGTGCGCTCCGAATTGAAATAAATGAACTGACCATCCGGCGAGTAATCCGGCCCGTCGTCGAGGCCAGGCGCCGTGGTCAGCCGCGTCTCCGGGCCGCCGGCGGCCGGGACGGTATAAATGTCGAATTCGCCGTTGCGCTCCCCGCAGAAAGCCAGCGTCTTTCCGTCCGGGGACCAGCCATGCCAGTAGGACGGACCCGTCGGCGTCATGAGTTTGGGCGCGCCGCCTCCGATGGGCAACGTGTAGATGCGGGAATGTTTGTCGCCCTGCGACTGATCACTCACGGCCAGTTGCGTGCCATCCGGCGAAAGGCCATGGTCGTTGTTGCATTTGATGGCGAAGCCGGAATCAATCACCAGCGGCGTGCCGTTGGTCAGAGGCAATTGATAAATCCGGCCGCGGCTGTTGAAGAAAAGCGCCTTGCCATCGCGCGACCAGTTCGGGGCTTCGATGAGATTGGTCGTCCACCATACGACGCTCCGGTCCTTGGAGGCGATGGGCATGGTCTCCAGCGTGCTGATGAGCCGCTGGTTGCGGTTGGTAGCAGCGGGCGCTGATTCGACCAGCTCCACGTTCGAGAATACGGCCGTTTCGAAGGCCTTGTCGTTGTGCGCGCTCACGGCCAGCCCGACATAGAACGGCTCCTCCAGCTCCAGCCGGAACGACCCGCCGGCAGGATGCAAGGCCTCCCCTGCGCCGGCGACGGACATTGAGATGTATTTTCCGTGTTTCTCCACGCGCAATCGCCGGGGGGCGTTGACGTTGGATTGGACCTCGCGCGTCAATGCGCCTTTCGCGTCGCGGCACTGGAGCGCCGTCAGGCCGTTGCCGTGCAACACGGCGTCAACGTAAGGTGAGTCAGCATCCAGGCTCTGGCGAATGATCAGGCACGCCTTCCGGTGCGGCTCGCGACTGGTGCCGACGAAGTTGATGTCCGCCGCCAGCGTGACGTCGCCGGAAACCTTTTTCCATACGAAGTGGCAGGCGTCATTGGTAAACCACATGTTCACGCCGCCGCCGCCGACGGTGTAAGTCTGCTGTGCCGCATCGTATTGCACGGAGCCGGCATGAAGGGGTGTGCCGATGTCAGTATCCGCCGTGAATATGCCAGGGTTTGGGGAATTTGTTTGCGCGGTTGCCAGCATGAAAGGAAAACAGGCCAGCGCGAACGCCAGGAGCCTGCGTAAACCAATGGAATTGTGCATGCCGTGATTAAACCGCGCAGCAACCTCATTGGCAACGGGTTATTTGACCCCCATTTTGATGACGAAACAGCGTTTGAAAAACGGGTTTCAGGCGAAGCTATTTTGCCAGCGTGAGCTTCAATCCCCAGTCATCGGCCGATGGAAAATCGGGCACGTTGATCCAGCCCCACACGTTGGCGACCAACACTCCCGGCCCCGCCTTTGACCACTCGCCCGTGCGCGGATTGAACCATTCGGCCTGGTAACTGGCATGCGGCATCGCGCCGCGGACCATGCTCTTGTCCGCACAATCCTTCTCAAAATAGACCAGGAAAAAGTCTTTGGCCGGGGTGCGGGCGCAATAAGCCCAACCCAGGAAGCCTTTGGTTGCCTGCGTCTCGCTCGGTGAAACCAGGTTTGCATCGGGAACCAAATCCTGATAGCGGCGCCCTTCACTCATTGCAAATGTCTTCAGGTGTTTCATCTGGTTGGCGGAATTCCATTCGAACGCCTCCCACATGAACGGGCTCGAGCCCGGCTCGATGTCCGCGCCCCAAAGACCTTCCGAGCCATAGATATGCCCGGCCAGGCCGCCCGACAGGAAACTGCCGTACATGCCGGAGCGCACATCACGATCATCTGCTTCCGTTCCGCCCGGGGCGCCGTATTTGTAGAGGGGATAGCGCTTGTCCGCCATGCCCGAATAATAGGGCTCGCCATTCAACGCGGGCCGCGGCGGATCGGAATAAAAAATCTCCGTCAAGTACCAGTACGCATCGTGCTCCCGCAGGTTGCCAATCTGATGGAACGTCAGCCAGTGATTTTCATTCGTGCCGCCAAAGTTCATCAGGCTGGAGACGGACGCGTTGCAGGAGGCCAGCGTCCCGAACGGCGGCGGGCCGAATTTTTTGATGACCAGGTTGGCCGCTTGATTGAGCTGCTGCGGTGAGGCGGTCATGTCCGGGTAGTCGAAATGCACCGGACTGTAGAGGCAGTTGTTGGCCTGGTAGCGGCTCCAGACATATTGGATGTAACGGCTGTAGGACTCCGGCCAGTCGTAATACCTTGCCCAGCACGACGTGACATCCCGCCGCGCCACCTCGATGATCGGGATGAATCCCCGGGCGTTAAGGTATTCAATCTTCCGGTCCAGGAACTTGAAATAATCGGGGTTGATGCGGTCCACGTCCGGATAAACCTGTTCGTATCCGGGCACCTTGCCGGGGAACAGGAACGCGCGACCGCCTTCGTTATACATGTCCTTGGCACGCCACTGGTCGCGCGGTTTGTGATTGGCAATTTCCGCCTGGTCCACCCACGCCGACCGGACCCCGAGGTTCGCCGGTTTGTCCAGCCAGATGTCCCACGGGGCCTGATCGTTGGCCCAATTCGGGAACGCGGCGATGATGGCCACGGCATTAAAACCCTGGCTTTTCCGCAGACGCAAATAATCCTTGAACCCGGCATCCGGACCAATGGGGCGTTCCTGGTCGTCATCGTTCCACTTGAAGCGATAAGTCGCCGCCGCATACCAGGTATCGCCCAACAGGAAATACGGTGTGCCATCGGCGTACTCAAAAGCATGGCCGTTGGCGGACGGTTTGATGAAACCGCGGCGGGTGGGAACGGCCGCCTTCTCAGACTCGGACCATTCCGCTGCGGTAAAGCTTCCCTTTTGATTGTTCAGGCCGGCGTCTTTCTGGTTTGAGCCGCTGCGCCAGGTCCACTTGCCGGGCTGGGTCGCCAGGATGCGCACCCGAAAAATATCGCCGCCGTCCCAGAACCCGTAACAACGTTTGTCGAATCCGGGCCCTTTCAAATTCACCCAAACCTCCACGTTTGTATACGGGTTTGCGTATTGACCCCTGGCATGGAAGGTCAACTCGACCTTTTCCCAGACATGCACCTCGTCGGCCTTCGCCAGCATGGCGGAAAAAATGGCGGCCGCCATCAATGCCATCAGTGGTTTCATGAACCCCCATTCTTCGACTTCGAAGGCAGGGCGTCAAACGCGAATGGAAGGAACCCTCACCGCAAAGGGAGAATTGAATCTCCTGCCCGCAAAGTCCGAAGCCGTGACCAGCGGCGACAGTTTGATAAAATCGCTGGCGTGAGCCGGGAACAGCGGATAAACATTTCCCCATGAAATTCGCGCTGACCAAACAATCCCTCCAGGTATTGAACCCCGTTCATGTCACTGCACTTGTCTTCTTCCTCGCCGTCTCGTCCGGTTTCAGCCATTCAACCCTGTCCACAGGACCGGAGGCCTCGGCCCAAACCCCATTGCTGGGCCGCGGCGTGAATGTCCTCGGCTACGACCCGATCTGGGATTCATTTGACCAGGGGCGGTTCAAGGAGCGGTATTTCAAAATGATCCACGAAGGCGGCTTCGATACCCTCCGGGTGAATCTCTACCCGTTCCGGCACATGGGCGCTGCGCCCGACTTTGCGTTGAGCAATTCCTGGTGGCAGACCACGGAATGGGTCGTCACCAATGCCCTGGCCGCCAATCTCAACGTGATCCTTGATTTCCACGAGTACGAGATCACGGGCAAGGATGCCGACAGCAACAGGGCCAAGTTCCTTGCCTTTTGGCGGCAGGTGGCGCCGCATTTTCAGAACGCGCCGGGCCGGGTCATGTTTGAAATTTTAAACGAACCCAACGGCAAGATGACGCCGGAATTGTGGAACCAGTGTCTGGCCGAGGCGCTGGCCATCATTCGTCAAACCAATCCCACCCGCACCGTCATCGTCGGGCCCGCATTCTGGAATTCAATTGATCATCTGGCCGAGCTGAAGCTTCCCGATTCGGATCAGCATCTGATTGTGACAGTGCATTATTACAACCCCATGAGTTTCACCCACCAGGGCGCACCTTGGGCTCATCCGGTGCCCAAGCTCGGCGCGGTGTGGCAGGGGACACCGGAAGAACGCGCGGCGATCGCGGCGGATTTTGCCAAGGCCCGGAACTGGGCCAATGAACATCATCGCCCCATCTTTCTGGGTGAGTTTGGCGCGTACGACAAGGGCGACATGGCGTCACGGGCGCGTTGGACGGATTGTGTTGCGCGCACCGCGGAGACGAACGGTTGGAGCTGGGCTTACTGGCAGTTCGACTCGGATTTCATCGTCTATGACATTTCAAAGGAGCAGTGGGTCGAACCGATTCACCATGCGCTGATCCCGGCCAGTGGCACAAATACGCCATAGACATCCCAACCATAGCGTTGTCAAAATTCAGGAATGTTCCTCTACCAGGCCCGCGCGTATTGGTTCGGTGCCGGCAACTTGTCCTTGTGGCCGAGCGCCCGCGCCGCATGCGCCGGCCAATATGGATCCACCAACATTTGTCGCGCCAGCAGCACCACATCCGCCTGGCCTTTGCGCACGATGTCGTCCGCCTGTTTCGGTTCAGTGATGTAGCCCACGGCGGCGGTGGCAATGCCTGCTTCGCGGCGGACCTGTTCGGCGAACGGCACCTGATAGCCCGGCGCGGCGGCGATCCTGGCGTCCGGCACCACGCCGCCAGAGCTGCAATCGATCAGGTCCACGCCCGCAGTCTTGAGCAATTTTGCCAGCGCCACGCTTTGTTCGATGTTCCAGCCACCGGGCATCCAATCGATCGCCGAAATCCGTACCGCCAGCGGCAACTCCTCCGGCCAGACCAGCCGCACCGCCCGCGCCGTGTCGAGCAGCAGCCGGACGCGGTTTTCAAAGCTGCCGCCGTACTTGTCCGTGCGATGGTTCGCAAGCGGGGAAAGAAACTCGCTGAACAGATAGCCGTGCGCCGCATGCAGCTCCAGCCATTCAAAGCCCGCCGCCAGCGCGCGCTTCGCTGTCGCGACAAAATCATTTTGCACCCGGTCGATGTCCGCCAGCGTCATCGCGCGCGGAATTTTCGGCAGGTCGCCCCCGAAGGGAATTGCACTCGGCGCGATAATCGGCCAGCCGCCCTTGCCGTCCGGGAGGTGTGCGCCGCCGTTCCACGGCAAATCGGCGGAGGCCTTGCGGCCGGCGTGCGCGATCTGGATGCCCGCCACGGCGCGGTGCTGTTTCACGAACTTTGCGATGCGCGCCAGCGGCTCGATATGTTTCCCGCCCCACAACCCGAGGCAGCCCGGCGTGATGCGGCCTTCCGGCGCGACCGCCGTGGCCTCCACCATGACCAGTCCCGCGCCGCCGACCGCGCGCGAACCGAGATGGACGAAATGCCACTCATTTGCCACGCCGTCGTCCGCCGAATATTGGCACATCGGCGAAACCCCGATGCGATTGCGCAGCGTGACCGCGCGGACGGTCAGCGGTTGAAACAGATGCGGTGCAGAAATTGAATTTTTATGCATGCGCGGACAAAATATGCCGGAACCGTAAAAGCGCAAGCCGTGGAACCCGGGAGTTGAGTCTCACCATCGCTTCCCGGCCTTCGGTTGGTCGTCGCCCTATTTCACATGAAACCCGATCTCCCGGTGTTTCGGTTCCGGCGGCGACATCAGCTGGCGCAGGCTATCCAAGACGACCTTGAACCGGATGTCATATTTCTTTTCCAGCGCCACCAGTTTCCGGGCCAGATCGGCATTCGACGCCAGCATCTGCCGCAATTGGACGAAGGCGCGCATGATTTCGATGTTCACCCGCACCGCGCGGTCGCTGTGCAACACGCTGGACAGCATGGCCACGCCCTGTTCGGTGAAGGCATAGGGGCGGTATTTGAGGTTCTCTCCGCGCCTCAAGATCACAAACTGTGACCTTGAACGCAGCCAGGCTTCAGCCTCGTCGGGCGACAATTGAAACATGAAATCCAGCGGGAACCGTTCGGCGTTGCGCTTGACCGCCTGATTGAGCCCGCGGGTTTCCACGCCGTAAAGCCGGGCCAGATCGTGGTCCAATAAAACCTTCTGCCCGCGCACCAGGCGGATGGCGTTTCCGACGCATCCGGGCGGGACCAGGGATGGGTTGTTTTGCATGCCCCCGTTTTACCAGGCCCGGTTGGACATACGTTGTCCAAGGGTTGCAGCTCAATTTCATGCCCGTTGCCATGACCGGGCCGGTTTGTGTAACTTTCCGTGCTGATGAAGACAAAAATTCCTGACGAACTGGCGCGCGAAGTGTCCCAAACCAAATGGGGCAAAATCCTCCTCGCCACGCCCGTGGTGATGACGGTCATTGCGACCTTGCTTGCCGGACTGGCTTCGAGCGAGATGACCCGCGCCCAATACGACCGCGCGCTCGGCGCGCAACTCCAGTCCAAGGCCGGCGACCAATGGGGCTACTTTCAGGCCAAGAAACTTCGGGGAGCGATGCAGCGAACCTCGTTCGAACTCCTCACCGCCACCGTTGACATCCGGCCAATCGAGAACCCCGCGCTGGAAAAAATTCCCGCTCCCGCCGCCCTCAACCCGGAGGCCAGCGTCGAAGCCGCGCTGCAGGCCATTGAAAAGCAGCAGCCGGAGACCGAAATCGCCGCCCTTTTGAAATCCGTGGACGACCAATCCCTCGCGACCGCCCTGCAAACCGCCAAAGACAACGCCCTTGCGTTCGACGCCGCCCTCGCTCCGGCGAATCAGGCCCTCGATCAACTGGAAAAATCCCTGGCCCCCGGCGACAAGGCCGCCGCCCGCGACCTGATTGCCGCCAGGATGCGTTACAGCGCCGCGCGTTATGACGCGGAGGCGAGGTTGAATCAATCCATCGCCGACCTCTACGAATTGCAGGTGCGCAAAGCCAACATCTCTGCTGAACGCCATCACCGGCGCAGCGGAAAGTTTTTTTACGGCATGCTGGCCGCGCAAGCCGCGGTCATCATTGCCACTTTTGCCATCGCCGCGCAAAAGCGGAACTTTCTTTGGTCCCTCGCCGCGGCGGCCGGCATCGCCGCCGTCCTCTTTGCCATCTACGTTTATCTGCGGGTGTGATGCAACGGCGCGGTTCGCGCTGAGCCTCCTCAGCGGCGATCCAGCCAGCCATGGTTTTCAAGCCACTCCGTCGCACGGTCAGGCCAGGTGGTGACCGGCTCCGGCGTGCGGCGCAGACCGTAGCCATGGCCGCCGGTGGGATAGACGTGCAGTTCGAACGGCACGTTCGACTGTTTCAATGCGAGCCCATAAATCAATGCGTTCTCCACCCGCACCGGATCGTCCGCCGCCATGGCGATGAACGTCGGCGGCGTGTTGGTGGTCACCGCAAGCTGGGGAACGAGCTTCCCGGGTTCGCCCTTTTGAACCAGGCCGCCGGGATAGATGAGAATCTGGAAATCAGGCCGGCAACTGGCGGCATCGGCTTCGTCCACGACCGGGTAAGTGCGCTGGCTGTCATTGGCGCAAAGCCTGGCGCAAAGATTGCCCCCGGCGGAAAATCCGATCGCGCCAATGCGTTGTGGATCAATACCCCAATCCTTCGCATGATGACGCACCAGGCCGAGTGCACGCTGGATGTCCTGCAACGCCCCGTTCTCCCGGTTCGGCACCCGATACTTCAGCAATACGCCGGTGGCTCCGATGGAATTGAGCCACTCACAAACCTCCGTGCCTTCGAGGTCCCAGGCGAGGATGTTATAGCCGCCCCCGGGACAAACGACGATGGCGGTGCCGGTGTTTTTATCGGCCGGTGGACGATAAATCGTGATGCTCGGCTGCGACACGTTGCCAAGCCGGATCAGGGGTCTGCCGGCGATGAGCGCATCGTTGGGCCGGGTCGTGTCTTGCCCGGCCAAAACCGCGTTGGTTTCACCGGGTGCGAGCCCCGGCCACAACGGAATGGTTTGGATCGGTTCCGCCGCCCAAACCTGCGCCGTGAAAAGAATTCCGCAAACCAGATTGAACCAGCAAAAGACAGAAGATTTCATGCGCGCAGTAAAACGAATTCGCCGGCAAGCGTCGAACGTTATTCCGAACAACCCGGCGGGGCGTGCGGCATTACCAGGGGCGTGCGAGATCGGGACGTTTTTTGCGGGCGGTCCGGGTGCTTTCTTTCTGCCCGGCGGTTGCCAAAGCTTCGGATGGACTCGCGGCCTCCGGCTGCGGTGGTTCGGGCCCGACCTGGATGGCCGCCAGCGCTTCGTTGATCACGCCAAGCAATTCCTCCCGGCCCTGCTTCGCCATCGCGGAACAGGTGAAGATTGACGGCAGCTTCTCGAACCATCCGGAGATGCGCGCCGTGAAGGCCATGATGTTCTCCTGCACCGTGGAGGACGTTGCCTTGTCCGTCTTGGTGAAGACGAGGACGAACGGGACGGAGTTGCGGGCCAGCCAGGCAATGAATTCCACATCCATCTCCTGCGGTGACAGCCCGGAGTCGAGCAGCGCGAAGACACAGCACAGGCTTGTTCGATGCTTGAGGTAATCGTTCACCGCCCGATTGAATTTGAATTTGGCCTTTCGCGCCCCGGAGGCAAATCCGTATCCCGGCAGGTCCACCAGCCGCCACGTCCGGTTTATCGTGAAGATATTGATGAGCTTGGTAAACCCCGGCGTGGGCGAGACCCGGGCCAGATCCAGCCTGCCCGAAAGCAGGTTCAGCAGCGAGGACTTGCCGACGTTGGAGCGGCCGATGAAGGCGAATTCGGGAAGCGACGCGTCCGGACACGAATCCAGGTCCGGAGCACTGCAGTCAAAAACGGCGGATGAAATTTCCATGCTTGGCAACCTACCGCCAATGGTCGCAGCAAATCCGCTTCACGGATACTCCTATTTTCCAGGAATGAAGCCCGGCAGGGCTAGGGCGCTTGCGGTTTGGGCTGAAAAGCGGAGGGCGCAGCTTTCCCTGCGTCGGTCGTTTCCTTGAGAAAATCATCCAGCACACCCAGATAGGCGTCGATGGAGTCGCCGGCTTCGGGGCCAAGGTCGCGCTTCAGTTCCCGCAACTGGTCCGCATATGACTCAGCCTGGCTGCGCAGGTCGTTCAGGTTCAGCTGTCCGCTCATCAGGCCGCCGACTATCTCGTCGAATTTGCCGGCCGCCTCGGGACTGCCACCGAGCATTTGCATGCGGATTTGCGCGACAACATTCGTGTTCCCGCCCAGGCGGCGAAGCGCAGCGGATAAATCCGAATCGGTGTTCGTCAAGGCAGTCGATGAGGCCGCGGTGGGAAGATTGGTGGGCGCAGCGACGAGCACGCCATTGGTCACTGCGAATGACACCACGGCGTTGGTGCCAAACGCCAGGCTCGCCACCTTTTTGCGTGGCACATTTATTTTGCCCAAAACTTCGCTTTCCAACACCACGGTGTCCGCGGACACGGACAACACCTTGCCGGCATAACGGTCGCCATTCTGCATTTCCACCAGGTCCGCGCGCAGTCGGGGCGCAGCAACAAACATGAGAATCATTCCCGACAGGATGAACAGCAGCTTGGGCCTCATGTCAGAACGTTAGCCCATCGGGACATTCTTCGCAAACCGGGCCGGTCCCTGGTCAGATACCCGGGCAGGTTGGCCACACGATTACCTCCCCATCCGTAAACGCGACGGAAATACTGTGCCCGGCTCGCCCTCGCGGCTGGCCGGTTGCCATGCCAGCGATGAGGTCGCCCACGACGACGAAGGGTGCGAGCCAAAACCGATGATGGTTTGCGCAAAACCTTTGTGACCTATGCTTGTCCGCAATTCTTCGCGGACATACCGGCTGCGGCAGGCCTGATCGAAGATTTGCGCCGATACTTCCGAAACCCGGGCCTGCAAACTGACCCGGGCCATGGCCTGCCCGGCGGCAAGCCATCCGTGCCAGTCGTCGGTCTTGGTTTTAATCACCGCCAGTGCCGCCATCTGGTCCGCCCGGCTTCCGCCGGTCTCAACCGCGATGTTTCCCGAATGGCGGACGCGCACGACGAAAGTGAGCAGCGGCCTCGTCCATTGGGCGACGCGTGAATTACCTGACAGGGCCTCGCGATGATGAACCGCCATGGGCGCTCTCCCGCCGGGCTCCGCGAGCTCCACCAGCCGGTCGCGGCTTGATTCGCAATGGGAAAACTCCAGCCAGGCCTTCTCGCCCGCCGCGACGCCTTCGAACATTTGAAGGAGGTATTCGGAAACTGGCACCTCGCTCCAAGGCGTGGATTTTTCCCTGCCCCGGGACATGGCTTCAAACAACGCGACCGCTTGCGCACCGCCATCATGACAGCGTCCATAATGAACCCTTGCCACCAGCACGTGCCGGTCAAGTTCGGGGAACAACTCCACCTGCCCCAGGCAGCCAAATCGCTTCAACGCCAGCTTTAAATGAAAGAGGGCTGCTCCGCAACGAATCATCAACTCGCGACCATCGGGGTCGGCCGTTTCGGGCGGCTGGCAGGTATCGGCAACCAGGTCAATGCGTTCGTCGTCCAGAAGGAATTGCCACGGCAGCCACTCGTCCATCGGGGCAGCCAGGGTGGCGCACTTCAAGGCATAGCCCAGTTTCTGCCGGGGGGAACCGCTCGCCGGAAAATCCGATTCGCCGCCATCCCAAAATGTGTTCGCACTCATGACACTGTCCCACACCCATCATCGCTGCCGCACGATGGATCTGAAAAGGACGCAGCATTCAATTTGCCATCCGCGGAAAACGCCGGAAACACGCTTGCCCGCCGGAATTTTCCTGCACGGGTTTGAACACCCTGGATAAAAAGGCGCATGACTGGACGCCCTTGTGGAATCTGCGTTGATAAATCCGGCGCGTTTTTCCATGCTCCAGCCATGTCAAAGAAAGATCAGCGCGTCGATGCCTGCATCGCCAGGGCCGCCGATTTTGCGAAGCCGATTCTCAACCGTATCCGCAAACTCGTCCATGCGGTGTCCCCAAGTGTGACGGAGACCATTAAATGGAATTCGCCGTTTTATGAACGCAAAGGAATTCTCCTGGCCACGCCGGCCTTCAAGCGTCATTGCGCGCTCATTTTTTGGAAAGGCAGATTGATCTTGAGCAAGAACCAGAAGACGAAGTTTCGCCGCCTCACTTCAATTTCCGATTTGCCGGGCGACAAAATCCTGGCCGGCTACATCAAGAAGGCCGTCGAGCTCAACGAGGCCGGAATCAAAATTCCCAAGCGCCCGAAAGCAAAGGCGAAGAAACTCATCGTACCGGATCATTTTCTGGCCGCGCTCAGGAACAACAAAAAGGCAATGACGGCATTCGAGAATTTCAGCCCCAGCCACAAACGGGAATACGTCAAGTGGATCACCGAAGCCAAACGCGAAGAGACGCGCGCGAAACGCATCGCAGCCGCCATCAAACAGATGACCGAGGGAAAATCGCGGAACTGGAAGTATCAGCAGAAACAGCGCAGGAAAGGATAAGATGAAAATTGCCGGGATGATTTGTGGCGGCGCGTTGCTCTGCGTGACGTTGAATTTGCTGGCCCAGTCCACAACCAACCACCCGGCACGCCCAACGCCGCCCACCCGCGACTCGAACACGCCAGGATATGTCACCGCCAAGGAATTGCCCGACGGCACCGTGCCAGCGGTGGATGCCGATGGCAACTTCATCATCGGCCCGACGCACAATCGCGCTTCGGAAATGGTTGTGCAAACCAACGTGCCGCAGGGAACGTTCTATAATTTCACCATGAGTTCGGCGGACAGCAAAATTTATCCCGGCATCGCGCGCGAGCCCGGCACTTTTGGCACGGTGGATCCCACCGACCCGGCCAAACTGGTGGTGACCACCAGCCATCCGGCGCCCTACACCCGCCGCGTGTCGGTTTATGTTCCCAAACAATACGTCCCGGGTACGGTCGCGCCTTTCATTGTCGGGGCGGATGGACCCGACCGTGCGCTGTTCACGGCTTTGGACAATCTGATTGCCGAACACAAGGTGCCGGTGGTGATTGCCATCTCCATCGGCAATGGCAGCGGCGACGCCCAAGGCAGCGAGCGCGGGCTGGAATACGATACCATGTCCGGCCGCTACGCCGAATTCGTCGAGCAAGAGGTGTTGCCGCTCGTGGAAAAAGAATGCCACGTGACCCTGACCAAAAATCCCGACGGCCGGGCGACGATGGGCGGCAGCTCCGGCGGCTCGTGCGCGTTGATCATGGCGTGGTATCATCCGGAACTTTACCACCGTGTCCTGACTTACTCGGGCACCTATGTGAACCAGCAGTGGCCGCCCGACGCCAAGACTCCGCACGGCGCCTGGGAATTTCATGAACATCTCATCCCGAACAACCCGGCCAAGCCACTGCGGATCTGGATGGAAGTCGGCGACCGGGATCTTTTGAATCCGAATGTCATGCGCGACAACATGCACGACTGGGTCCTCGCCAACGAGAACATGGCCAGGGTTCTGGCGGCCAAGGGTTATCATTACCAGTTCATCTTTGCCCGCAACGCCGGGCACGTGGACGGCAGAGTGAAACAACAAACCTTGGCTGAAGCCTTGGAATGGCTGTGGCACAATTATTAGCCCGTTGCAAAGTGAAACTAAATTGTCACAAACAAGTAATTGTCAATCACTGTATTATCAGTTATAAACATACTTAATCATCGGAAAAGAATCTTCCTTTATGAAAATTAAAGCTGTCGTGGTCTCAATTGTCTGGGCTCTAATTCTCCTCACTGGCCGAGCCCAAGCCCAAATCTACGATACGAACAACGTCATGGTTTCGCCGTTCGCCGGCTATGGCATTCCTGCTTATGTTGACGGGCAAGGCCTGCTCACGGCTTTTAACAATCCGACGCAAATCGTCTCCGACACTTCCAGCAACCTGTATGTCTGGGACAACGGGAACCAAAGAATCCGAAAGATCACCCCCGACCGGACGGTTTCCACTTATATCGGCGGCGGAAGCTACTTTGAGGGTTACGGAACCAACGTTTCACTGAGTTGGGGACAAGTCAGCGCGATGGCAATTGATAATGCCAGCCAACTGTGGCTGGTGATGGCCAACGGCTCCTATGGGAGCGGTTCTTATCTGCTGAACATCGGTACCAACGGCTTTGTTTCCATCGTCAACGGAGGTTTGGCCAACCTGACTTCCTCCAGCGGCATCTGTTTTGATTCGGCCAACAATCTTTACTATTCGGGCGGAAATCGGATTTACCGTTACAATTCCGGCGCCGGAACCGTTGCGCCTTTCGCCGGAAGCGGAATCCAGGGATATTTTGACGGACAAGGAACTCTCCTCACCGCCTTTTCCAGCCCCACGGCCCTGGCGTGTGATCAGGCTGACAATATTTATGTCTGGGACTCCGGTAACGAACGGATTCGCCGGGTTGATCAACTCCAGAACGTCACGACCATTGCCGGCAACGGTTCCTATTACAATTCGGCTGACGGTGTCGGCACCAATGCGGCTTTCAACGTGATCAATTCCCTGTCTTTCGACCATGCGGGCAATCTCTACATGGTATGCGGCGGTTGCGTGCGCAAAATGGATGCCCAAACCAAAGTGACCACCTTGGCCGGCGCTTTTTACCAGACAGGCTACGCCGAAGGTCCGGGCAATACTGCACTTTTCAGCTCCGCCGCGGGGGGCTGTTTCTCACAGGGCATGGTTTTTGTCGCCGACAGCGGCAACAACCGGATTCGTAACATCACTTTTAATGCGCAGGGCCAACCCGCAGGCCCGGCGAGCCTGCAGTTAAACACCTATCCCGGAGTGCAGATCACCGGCTCCATCGGGCGCACCTATCAAATCCAGTCCTCGTCCGACATGACCACCTGGAACACTGTGGCTACAGTGCTGCTCAACTCCACTCCCTACCTGTGGATTGACCAGTATCCGATTGCCGGAAATAAATTCTATCGCGCCGTGATGCTGCCTTAAGTGTTGAGGAAAATTTGTTGACGCTTTCCCCGGACGCCGGAGATGTGGACAGCCGGGTGAAACAACAAACTCTGCCCGAAGCTCTGGAATGGTGTGGCAGGATTATCAGCCGGCGACGAAGTAATTTGCTGTAGGGTGCACTGTCTCAGCGCACAGTCGGCTGAAACAGCCGCCACTACGATTCAAACCGACCCAGCACGCAATCGCTATCACTTGCTTTTGAAGGAAGTTTTGCTAGCTATTGCGCGCATGAAATCCTGGACGGGCTTGCTCGTGCTTCTTTTTGTTACGGCGGCAATGGCCGGTGAGACCAGTTCGCCGGACGCGTACCCATCGGTTTCCCGCGGCGAGTCCCGCAGCGTGTTTGGCTACGATCCGACGGCCGATTTCATCGCCTTTGACCCGCAGTATCGCGAGAAGCACAACAAATATGTCGGCGAATTGGAGGTGTTGCAGAAAGAGCTGGCGCAGCAGGCCGCCAACGGCCGCGCGACGCCGTGCTCGCGGCAGATTTTTCTCGAGGCGCGCTGGCTGACTTTATACTCCGCGCATTGGGATCAGATTGACCGGCGCCTGCGCGATTTGCGCGAGATGTTGCAGCGCCCGGCCGATCCGCCGGATTCCCGTGAACAGGTCGAGGCGGACGGCAGCTTCGATCACTGCAGCGAAGCGTGGTTCCTGAAGCTGGATTCCACCATCGAGGAGGTGGAGTACCGCACCGAGCGCGGCTTGCCCGTCCGGTTCCCGCTCAAACTCCTCGACCGCGTGAACACACCCGAGAAACTGCGCGCCTACCTGGATTCGCTGCTCGTTTCCGACGTGCGCAAGACGGGCATCGACCAGCGTTACGAGTTGAACATCGCCATCACCGCCATCGAACGTTTCATCGTCGGCCATGTTAAGAACGATTACCCGTTCCCGCCGGAACTGAAGCAGGCGCTGTTCGATTATCAGGACCAGCACTGGCAGGATCCACAGACTGGTTACTTTGGCGGATGGTATCGTCTGCCGGACGGGAGCATCCGCAAGACGGCTGATTTGAGCGTCACGTTCCACATCGCGTCGTATCGGCGGGACAACCTCAAGTACATTCCGGAAATGATGCGCACCACCATCGCATTCAAGGATTACCCGTATCCCTTTGGCTGGCGGCAGCAGGGACAACCGTCCAACCACCATAACGATGATGTCGTGCGCCTGTTCCGCATCGGCTGGCCGCAGATGGATGAGGCGCAGCGCCAGCTCGCCCGGGTGCAGATGCGGCAGATGATGGACTTCTGCCTGCACGACACGATGAACCCGGATGGCTCGTTCAAGATGATGGACGAGGACACCCTCGGCTCATCGTTCTATTTCCCCGTCTCGCTCCTGAATGAACTCGGCTATTTCCGGCCCTCGCTGCGCTTCTGGACGTGGGAATCATTCCCGGACGCGATGGACGTCGCGGCGAAGGTCGAGCAACGCATCAAGGCCATGGGCCTGACTGACACGGAATCGGCCAAGGTATTGCGAATCTTCGACGACGCCCGCCGTGAACAGCGCGCATGGCGGATGGGCAGCGCGATCGCGCTGGTGACATTCATCTGGCTGGGCTGGCGGGTGGTGAAATATTTCCGCCGCCGCCGCACCATTCCGTGAGCCGGTCGGAAGGGGCGGCGCCGGGTGGCCAGGTGCAAGGTCCTGCTTCAACTCCAACGAAGTTGCGTCATTCAGCCCAGCGTTGACGGTCCGAGCCGGACCGGCGAGGAGCGGCTACGCTGGCCGGTCTGAATAGCCATATTCTTTAATTCTTCGCCGTCGCCAGCTCTTCCTCGAAATCCACAATCTCCTTGATCTGCACCAGGAACCAGCGGTCGATTTTCGTTAGATTAAAAATCTCGTCGATGGTGAAGCCGGCACGCAGGGCATGCCGGATGAAGAATATCCGTTCGGCATTGGGCACGCTGAGTTTTCGGCTGATGACGTCCCGGGGCAGGATGTCGCGGTCGCCGTAGATTTCCGTGCCGATGCGCCAGGGTTTGCCGTCGCCGCCCAGGCCGCTGCGGCCAATCTCCAGCGAGCGCAGGCATTTCTGCAGGCTTTCCTTGAACGTCCGGCCGATGGCCATCGCCTCGCCCACGCTTTTCATCTGCGTGGTCAGCGTCGGGTCGGCCTGCGCGAATTTCTCGAACGCAAACCGAGGTATCTTCACCACCACGTAATCAATCGTCGGTTCGAAGCTGGCGGGGGTCTCGCGCGTGATGTCGTTCTTGATCTCGTCGAGCCGGTAGCCGACCGCGAGCTTGGCGGCGATTTTGGCAATCGGGAAGCCGGTTGCCTTGGACGCCAGAGCGGAGCTGCGGCTGACCCGCGGGTTCATCTCGATGATGACCATGCGGCCGTTGTCCGGGTTGACGCCGAACTGGATGTTCGAGCCGCCGGTCTCCACGCCCACGGCGCGGATCACGGCAAA
>Ga0181522_10000512_pt1 | contig 28578 bp, 21 predicted proteins | sample PEATcosm2014_Bin_27_FD_121103 | JGI IMG/M metagenome (GOLD analysis project Ga0181522, IMG submission 121103) | Peatland microbial communities from MTU Mesocosm Facility, Houghton, MI, USA - PEATcosm2014_Bin05_10_metaG | ecosystem: Environmental > Terrestrial > Soil > Wetlands > Peat | place...
CAATCGTGCCTGCTCTCAGCGTGAAGTCCCTGCATAAGTCCTACGGGCTGTTGCACGCGGTGAACGACGTCAGTTTTGACGTGGTGCGTGGTGACGTATTCGCCCTGCTCGGACCCAACGGCGCAGGTAAGTCGACGACGATCGAGATACTCGAGGGCTTCTTGAAGCGTGACGGCGGTGACGTGCAGGTGCTTGGCGTCGATCCAGGTGATCGCAACAAACAGCGCTGGCTTCGTTCGAGGATTGGCGTCGTGTTACAAGAACTAACGGTCGAACCGTTCTTCACCGTGCGCCAGGTGCTCGAGCGCAACGCGGGCTACTACCCAACTCCTCGTCGGGTGGGCGACGTGATCGACCTTGTCGGATTGCGAGAGAAGGCCGACGTCAAAGTGAAGAGACTCTCGGGCGGCCAGCAGCGTCGTCTCGATATCGGTCTGGGGATAATTGGCAGTCCAGAATTACTCTTCCTCGACGAGCCGACCACGGGGCTGGACCCCGCGGCGAGGCGAATGACGTGGGACCTGATTCGAGCGCTCTCAGGTGAGGGCACCACGGTCGTGCTCTCGAGTCACTACATGGACGAGGTTGAGGCGCTCGCTCGTCACGTCGTGGTCCTGACGCGAGGTCGCGTCGCCGCGACCGGCACGCCTTCGTCACTGGGGGGCCGTGACCTGGGTCAGGTCGCGATCTCCTTTACGATGCCCGAGGGTATTGCCGTTTCGGACCTGCCAGTCGCGCCGAGTTGCTGTGAGGGACTCCGGGTGGAGATCGATACCGACTGCGAACTCGAAGTGCTCTCGCGACTGACCAATTGGGCTATCGATGAGAACGTCTCGCTCGCCGGTCTCAGCGTGATGCGCCAGACCCTGGAGGACGTCTATCTTCGCCTGACCCGTGAGGCGTTGACCTCGTCGGACGAGGCTCGCTCGTGAGCGTTGACGTCGTCGCACCCAAGCAACGCATCTGGCGCCGTGATCTTCGCCTCGTGATCCACCAGGTTCGTTACGAGCAGAAGGCTTTTTGGATCAACAAGACCGGGGCGATGTTCACCATCGGATTCTCGGTCATCTTCTTGATAATGCTGGGCGCGACCAACGGGACCCAGACCATTTCCTACCTGGGTAACATCACCAACGACCAATATTACGTTCCTGGATTCATCGCTTACGGCATCATGGCCGCGTGCTTCAGCATGCTCACGAGCAATCTCGTGAGTCGGCGTGAGACCGGGCTCTTGAAGCGACTTCGTCTTACGCCTCTTCCCGCGTGGGCGTTGCTCACGTCGATCTTTCTCAGTACCGCGATCGTGGCGCTGGTCCAGGCCGCGGTCTTGCTGATCATCGGGCGGTTTGGCTACGGTGTCGCTCTTCCCCGCGAGTGGTTGGCGTTCTTCGTCGTCCTCGTCGTGGGCATTGCGTGTTTTACCGCCATGGGTGTCGCGATCAGCTCGGTCATCCCCAACCAAGAGACGGCGGGCCCGGCGACGAGCGTGGCCTTCTTCGTCTTGTTGTTCTTGTCGGGCCTCTGGTTCCCATTGAAACCTGGATCGGGTCTGGAGAAATTCTCGACGTTCTTTCCGGTGCGCCATTTCCTGATCGCGGTTCGGGCGCCCTTCGAACAGTTACCTGGTTCGAGCGCGTGGCCCTGGCGCGACCTCGCGGTCGTAGCGATCTGGGGAATCGTCGCGGCGTTCATCGCACTGCGCAAGTTCCGCTGGTCGCCGCATCGCGGCTAGAGGTGACCTCGGTAGCGTCCACGTCGCGCAATCAGGGAAACAAGCCGCGGATCTCGGTTGCTTCGGCGATTCGTTCGACACCGACGGCGATCGCGGTGTCGCGAAGGTTGACCTTGAGTTCCTTTTGACGGTTCCACACGTGATTGAAGGCCTCGTGCATCGTCTTTTCCAGACGCTGTTGGAAGAGTTCGGATTCCCACATGAAGCCCTGCAGGTCCTGGGCCCATTCGAAGTAGGAAGCGACGACCCCACCCGCGTTGGCGAGCACGTCGGGCACGACGGGAATATTGCGACTCGAGAGCACTGCGGCGCCCTCGCCGGTCGTTGGACCGTTGGCGGCCTCGATCATGATTGAGGCCGCCAACGACGACGCGACCTCTTCGGTGATGACCCCTCCGAGGGCGGCGGGGATCGCGATGTCACTGGGGATGGTCCAGAACTGGTCTGCGTCAACGTGATCCGCGCCGGGGTAGCCCACGACGGTACCCGCTTCTTCGAAGTGTTTGGTGAGCACGCGCGGGTTGATGCCCTCAGGCACGTGGATGGCGCCTTTCACGTCGGCGACGCCGACGACTTTCATGCCGCGGTCACTCATGAGCTTCACCAGGGGTGCTCCCACTTTGCCGTAGCCCTGGATGATGACGCGCTGCTCGTTGGAGAGCCGTCCGAGGCGCTGGAGGATCGCCGCAGTACAGATCGTCACCCCGAGCGACGTCGCTCCGGCGTGGCCGAGCGTACCGCCGATGGCGAGTGGCTTTCCGGTCACGACGCCCGAGATGTTGTGACCGTGCATCATCGATACGGTGTCCATGATCCAACTCATGACTTGGGCGTCGGTGTTTATGTCGGGCGCGGGGATGTCCCGGTCCGGTCCGATCATCGGACCGATGGAAAAGGCGTAGCGTCGCGTCAGTCGCTCGAGCTCAGCGCGCGAGAGTTTGGTGGGGTCCACGCGCACGCCGCCCTTGGCGCCGCCGTAGGGGATGTTCACCACCGCGCACTTGATCGACATGTCCGCCGACAGCGCGGCGATCTCGTCGCCATTCACGCTCTGGTGAAAACGGATGCCGCCCTTGCCTGGACCACGCGACGTGTCGTGTTGGATGCGCCAGCCCGTGTACATCTCGACGTTGCCCGAGTCCATGCGCACCGGTACCGCGACTTCGAGGATCCGTTCGGGGGTGATGATCCGCTTGATCATGCCTTCGTTGAGCCCGAGTAGTTCACCCGCGGATTGGATGAGCGAAGTGACCCTGACCCAGGGATTGAAGTCGTGCGGAGTTGATTCGTGGGGTTGCGTGACCACGTTGTCACCGGCCTTCTCTGCGTCGTGAAAGCAGGCCTGCCTTCAAAGCCCAGCGTAGAACACGGGGCTCGCACCCATTCACGTCCTTTTGACACTTCCGGTACTGTGGGAACGACTCGAGGAGGAACCGTGAAGATTTCGACGATGTTGAGTTACTCGGGTGGCTTCAAACACGCCGCCGAGCAGGTAGTGGAGATGGAAAAAGCGGGTCTGGACCTCGTCTGGGTCGCCGAGGCCTACGGCTTCGACGGTCCGTCGCTGATGGGGTATCTCGCGGCGTTGACCGACACGGTTGAGATTGGCGCGGCGATCTTGCCCATCTACACCCGCACGCCGACGTTGATCGCCATGACCGCGGCGGGTATCGACGCGCTCTCCGACGGTCGCTTCCATCTCGGCCTCGGCGCGTCGGGCCCCCAGGTGATCGAGGGTTTCCACGGCGTGCCCTACACGAGTCCCCTCGGCAAGACCAGGGAGATCGTCGAGATCTGCCGTGACGTTTGGAAGCGTGAAGCACCTCTCGTGCACCAAGGCAAGAACTACACGCTGCCGTTACCGCCTGAACAGGGGACCGGTCTGGGCAAGCCGCTTAAGATCATCGCCCACCCGGTGCGCGCCGAAATCCCGATTTGGATTGCCGCACTGGGGGAGAAGAACGTCGAACTCACGGCCGAGATCGCCGACGGCTGGATACCGATCCTATTCATTCCCGAACGCGCCCAAGACGTCTGGGGGGCGCCTTTGAAGGCGGGGGCTGCCAAACGGGCGAGTGGACTCGCCGAGATGATGATCACGGCGGGTGGGCTGCTCGCGATCGGTGAGGGTTCCGACGTGACTGCGCTTCGCGAGTTCCAGCGTTCCATGGTGGCGCTCTACGTGGGCGGCATGGGCGCCAAGGGCAAAAATTTTTACAACGAACTCGCCGTGCGTTACGGCTACGAGAAGGAGGCCGAAATGATCCAGGACCTTTATCTCTCGGGCAAGAAGAAGGACGCCGAGGCCGCTGTGCCCGCGGAATTCTTGGAGTTGACCACGCTGTGTGGTCCACTGAGCTACGTGAAGGACCGGATCGCCGCCTTCAAGGACGCGGGCGTGACCCACCTGCAGGTTCACCCGATCCCGTTGGGCGATCAAACGAGTGCGTCACTGATTAGTTCGGTCAAGGAACTCGTCGCGTAGCGTCGTCGCCCGCGTGGTCGATGCAACCTCGGCCGGCTGACTACTTCTAACTCGAGGCGACCACGACGACGAAACTGGCCGCAGTGGTACCAGTCACCTTCGCGCTCAATACGTAGTGCACGCTCGTGAGCCCGAGTGACCTCAAGTACACCTCGACCGAGACAGCGCGTGCCAAAGCCAGTCGCTGGTTGCCGAAGTTGACGGGTCCCGAGGCTTCGCCTTCGAGGTCCACGCTCGTGTAGTGCCGAGCCCGGATGACGCGGGCGAATGCCGCCACCTGGCTCTTCAGTGTCGTCGAGAGGTACGAGGAACCAAGAGTGAAGGTGTGCACGGTCCCCAGCGTCACGAGGCGCGGCGGCCGCGCCGTAGCGACTTTCCACTGTGCGTAGAGGGTCAACGATCCACTCAATTCGTACGAAGCGCCCGCCTGGCCCGCCCGTGTGCCCCCGGTCAGTTGCGTGAACCAGCCCGTGAAGACGTGGTGGGCGTAGAGTGGCGCGGCGGGAAGGGTCACACTCGAACCATTGGCTCCCGACAAACTTGACACCAACGATCCGCCGTCACTGGCGAAGGCCACCGTGTCGGTTGGCGTCGGGGTCGTGGTGGTCGTGGTTGTCGTGGCGGGTGTCGCCGGGGTAACGATGATTGGCGGCGCCTGGTACTCGTAGGCTCCCGCGTCGCAACTAGATCCTGATCCAGGACGCGTGTCACCACGTTCGTCGGTGTTAAGCGAACATTCTCCGCTCGGTACTTCCTGGTAGGCCGAACTCGTCGGATCGATGGCGAGCGTCTCGGGGCCTGTTGATCCGTTTGCCGCGAGCGAAGTTGCCAAGTTGATCATCGTGTTGTTTTCGAGATCCGTCAATCCGGGATAGCACGTATCGTCGGTCTCGACGTTATAGCCCCCGTCCGGATCATACGAAAAGCTGCCAGCACAGGAATCGGATTCGTCGAGGATCGAGTTACTGATTACAGTAGGCGCGCCTTGGTTACCCAGTGCGTCCCCTCCGCCAGTGGCGGTGTCGTTGTAGAAGGTGTTATTGGTGATGCTGGTGGACGCTTCGTAGAACGTGCCAAACGTCGCGCTCGCCGCCGTGGCGTCACTGTCACTGTAGATCGCACCTCCCGCAGTGCTGGCCTGATTATCGAAGAACGTATCATTCGCGGAAATGAGGTATCCCTCGAAGGCGACGTAGATGCCGCCAGCGTACTGTGCTTGATTCGCGTTAAAGGTGTCGTCTGTCGCGATGAGGGTTCCGTCGTCGAAGATCCCTCCGCCAAACTCAGCGTCATTGCCGCTGAACGTGTCATTGTTCGCGATGAGCGCGCCGTAGTCCGCAATGCCGCCGCCATTGCTGCCTGAGTGGGAACCATTCTCGATCGTAAGATCGCTGACGCTCACCAAGCCGTTGTCAATGGTGAGATCCGGGCCGAGATTGTCGCCGACAAAAGTGGAGCCAGGACCAGCACCGACGATATTGATCGTGTCGTTGTTGGCATCATTACTGGCGAAATAAATGAGGTCGTCCTCATCGTAAGTGCCCGCGGCGACTTCAATGGTGACCGCGGAATTGCTGAGACTCTCAGCCTTGTTGATCGCGTCTTGAATGGTGGGACAGGCGTTCGTCGTGGCGTCGGCGCACGTGCTACCGCCTTCGCTCGCGTTGACGTAGAGCGTCGACGGCGTGTCCCAGAGTGCGTAGAGGGTCACGTTCGAGCTCGCCATGGTGAATTCAGTCACCGGAAAGCCGGCGTGAGGGAACACGGTACCTGAACAGGGAGTGTCCACGGCTTCTCGGACGGTGCACCATCCGCCAAAGCCGTAGCCCGAAAGGGTCGGTAGAGAACTGAACAATACTTCGACGACCTCACCGGTACCGTAGTTGTTGGAATCCGTCGGACCGCCGCTGCCAGTGTTGGCGTCGTAGGTGACCTTGAAACCCTCATTCTCGTAGGCACCTGCGTCACAGTTAGCCCCGGTTACGCCCGGCCGAGGTTCACCTCGCTCGTCATTGGGGTAGCTGGTGCAATTCGCAATTGGCACCTCTTCGTACGCTGAACTCGTGCTGTCGATTGCCATTGTTTCGGGTCCAGAACCGCTCATGGCCAGTGTCGCCAGGTTGATGTCGGCACTGTTTACGAAGTCACTTCCTCCGAAGCTGCACGTGTTGTCGGATTCCACGTTGTAGCCGTCGTCAACGATGGGGCCGTCACAGGACTCGGCTTGGTCGAGAATCGAGTTGGCGATGCTGAACGTGCCGGTGTTTTCAATACCCGCACCGCGACTCGTGGCACCGGTGACCTGGTTGTCGGCGATCGTCAGATCAAGGGCGGCGACCGATCCGACGTTGTAAATGGCGCCTCCGATCGCGTCCGCGCTCCCCGCGCCGTCCGCAAGGTCCGCGACCAGCGTGTCGTCGGTGAGCGTCGAAGCACCCGAGCCGAGGTTGTAGACGCCGCCGCCGAAGCCGGATCCTCCCGCGCCAGAGCCGCTTGGACTGCTGGACCCACCAGCGCCTCCTCGCGCCGCATCACTCGAGAAGGTGTCCTTCAATAAGTTGATGCCGCTGGTCGCGCTGTACAGAGCGCCACCGTACGCGTTGGCACCGGCTCCTCCAATGATGCCTGCTCCACCAGCTCCGCCGTAGGCGATATCGCTCGAAAACGTGGACAAATCGAATTCCGGATTCGTGGCGTGCAAGTAGACGGCCCCGCCAAGCGCTTCGCCTCCGTTGTACGCAGTCCCGGCGCTGGCGCCAACTCCTCCGGTGACGGTGTCGCTGCTGAACGTATCGAACTCGCCGTAGAACTCGCCACCCGCCACATAGATTGCTCCACCAGCCGCGGCGCCGCCGTTGTAGGGACCACCGCCAGCGCCAGCGTCGGCAAGGTCCGACGTGAACGTATCGCTCGTGACGGTGAGCTCACTGCTGGGGTCGTCGTAGTAGATCGCCCCGCCGCTCGCGTCACCATCCTGTGTATTAAGGATGGTCGACCCGTAGGTTTGATTGTTGGTGAACGTGCAGTTGCGGATAGTCAGGTCATTGCTCAGGTCATAAATGCCCGCCCCGTCAGCATTGGCACTGGCCTGGTAGTCACCATTTTCGATAGTGAGATTACTGATCGTCACTGGTCCACCCGGTCCACTCGCGCCAATTGAGAGCGCCCGGCCGTCGGAGTTCGCGTTGAGCAACGTTGAGCTCGCCGTGGCGCCCTGGATAGTGAGCGAATCAGTCGTCGGCAGATTGATGGTGTCGTTCTCAACGTACGTACCAGCGGCGACGTCGATTGTGACGTCAGTACTGGCGTAGGTCTCGGCGACGTTGACGGCGGCTTGCAACGTGTGGCAGGCATTCGTCGAATTGTCCAGGCACGAGGAACCCGAGTCGCTTGCATTCACGTACAGGGTGACAGCGGTGTTTGCGTAAGCACCGGTCTCGCCCAGTATGGCGAAGGAACCGACGAGGACCATGGCGAGCGCCACCTTGGGCCACGCAGCGCGTCGTTGGTTCTTGTGAGTCAGCATCGGAACTCCTCAGTTTTGATCATCTACCAAATGCAGCCCCAGCCATCGACTGACGATGCTGGGGCTTGTCCTGGTAACGACGATGTTGTTTCCGAGACTAGTTGAGGCAGCAAGACAAAATGTCCTGACCGCCGGGGGATTTTCAGACAATCTCTTCGACCAGACTTCAGACCGGGTCGTATCCTTTTCGCGCCTAGGTGCTCGCTGGCGAGTTCCGGTGAATCGATAGAAGTGCGCTACGAACGAGAGGCGTCTCGTCCGCCCGACTCGAGCCACGCTCGGTACATCGAGGCGTACGCGCCTTCGCGTTTGAGCAGGTCATGTGGCGTGCCAACCTCGACGACGCCACCCTGGTCAATCACGACGATGCGGTCGGCACGCTGGGCGGTCGTGAGACGATGCGCGATGAGAATTGCCGAACGGCCTTCTAAGAGTCGGTCGAGCGCGCGTTCGATGACGGTCTCGCTCTGAAGGTCGAGTGAGGACGTCGCCTCGTCCAAGATGAGTACGCGCGGCCTCGCGAGAAAAGCCCTCGCCAGAGCGAGAAGTTGACGTTCGCCCGCCGACAGCGTTTGACCGCGCTCGTGGACGATGGTGTCGAGCCCCTCGGGTAACCGCTCGACGAGGTCGCGCAGTCCTACGACGTCGATCGCTTCTTCGATCTCCTCGTCGGTGATTCCGGTGCGGCCGAAACTCAGGTTCGTGCGTATCGACCCCGCGAAGAGGAACGCTTCTTGGGGGACGACGCCGAGCTGGGAGCGCAGAGAATGCAGGGTCACGGTGCGAATGTCGACGCCGTCGAGCAGGATGCGTCCCGCGGTCGGGTCGTAGAAACGGTTCGCCAGCTTTGCCATGGTGGACTTTCCCGCACCCGTGGGTCCCACGAAGGCAACAGACTCCCCAGGCGCAATCTCCAGATTCACGTCGTGCAGCACGAGGTTGTCGGGGCTGTAGCCAAAACTCACGTCCTCGAACGTGATGCGGCCCTCGATGGTGGGAAGCGTCGTCGCGTCCTCGGATTCGTCGATGGTGGGCGGAGTTTCGAGTACTTCGCGCAACCGGATCACCGAGGAACGGCCCTGCTGGAGAGAGTTGTACTGCTGGACGAGGAGTTGGATGGGTTGGAAGAAGCGGTTGAGGTACAAGAAGAACGCGACGAGGGCCCCGATGCTCAGTTGGTGCTCGAGGACCATGTGACCACCGATGCCGAGCAGCGTCGCCGAGCCGAAGATGCCGATCATATTGGTCGACGGCCCGTAGATGGCGTTCACGCGTCCGGTGTAGAGGTTCGCGTCGCGGTACGCGCCTACGACGTGGCGGTGGTTGGCGATGTTGCGCTTCTGGCGGTTGTTGGCGGTGACGACCCGAATGCCGTAGAGCGATTCAGAGAGGTCCGCGAGCACGTTCGCGATCCGGTCGCGACTGAGCAGGTAGCCCTTCTCTGAGGCGTGGTGGAACCAGAGCGTGAAGACGAACATCAAGGGCACGACCAGGAGCACCGTCCACGCGGCGAGGGTCACGTTGGTCGCGAAGAGGATCGCGGTGATGACAATCATCGTCAGACCCTGCGCGGCGAAGGAGCTGATGCCGTCCTGGACGAGTTGCTGCAGGTTCTCCACGTCGCTCGTCATACGACTCATCAACACGCCCGCCTTCTCGTCGGTGAAGAAGTCGAGACTGAGGCGTTGGAAATGTATGAAGACCCGGATGCGTAGGTCGTGCATCACCCGTGAGGCGAGCTTTCCCGTGACGTCGATTTGGGCGCGCTGCAAGAAGGCGTTACCCACCGCGAGCACGAGGTACAAGACCCCACATAGAAAGACCACCTCGAGCGACCGGTGTCCCGGAATGAGGCCCTTGTCGATCGCGAACTCCGTGAGCAGTGGTCCGCCTTGCAACAGAAGGCTCGTCAAGATGACGAGCACTGAACCGCCCACCACCCAGCCGGGGTAGGCCCCCAACATGCGAGGCAGCGTGAGCGACAGCCGTTCCTTGGCGTTCGGGCGTTGGTGGAACGGGATTCGTGAGGGTTCGTGCACCGGCTCGGTGGCGAGGACCTTGTTCGCTTCGGCCTGCAGTTCACTCGGTATGCCTCCGAACGGGAGACCAGTCTGCTGGGACGCTCCGAACATCGCGCCACCCCCGCCGCCCCAGCCGCCGCCCCAGGCCATCAGTCGTCCTCTCGGCTGGTCTGGGCGAGCACCTCGCTGTAGAGCGGTGAGGTGGCGAGTAGGTGCTCGTGGGTTCCCGTCGCGGCGACGCGCCCCTCGTCGAGCAGGATAACCCGACTCGCGAGCGCGATCGTCGAGATGCGGTGCGCGATCACGATCGTTGTCCGTTGGTGCAACAGCGTACGCAGCGCCTCGTAGATACCCGCCTCGATGTGCACGTCGATGGAACTCGTGGCGTCGTCGAGGATGAGTATCGGTGGGTTCACGAGTAGTGTGCGCGCGATGGCGATGCGCTGACGCTGACCACCCGAGAGCGTGTAACCGCGCTCGCCGATTACCGTGGCGTAACCGTCGGGCAAGCGATCGATGAACTCGTGCGCGTTCGCCGCCCGGGCGGCGGCCTCGATCTCCTCGGTCGAGGCGTCGGGCTTGCCGTAGGCGATGTTCTCGGCGATCGAGACCGAAAAGAGAAAAGGTTCGTCGAGCACCACGCCCACGTTCTCGCGCAGCGAACGCAGCGTCGCGTCGCGCACGTCGGTGCCGTCGACCAGGACCGAGCCGTCGCTCACGTCATAGAACCGCGTGACCAAGCGGGCGACCGTCGACTTGCCCGAGCCGGTACGCCCGACGATGGCGACGGTTTCGCCGGCCTCGACGTGCGCGTCGAAATCGACGAGGATCTGGGCACCGTTGGCGTATTCGAAGCGAACGTGGTTGAAATCGAGGGTGCCCTTGACGTTCGCGAGGTCAAAGGCGCCGGGTCGTTCGACTATGTCGGGACTCTCGTCGAGGACCTCGAAGATCCGTTCGGCGCTCGCCTTGGCGCGCTGTCCCATCATCACGAGCTGGCCCAGCATCATGAACGGTGCCTGGAGCATTAAGAGATACGCGTTAAAGGCGAGGATGCCACCAATGTTGAGGTGTCCTTCCAAGACCATCCACCCGCCAAAGAAGAGGACAAGGGCGAGGCCGACCTGAGGGAGGTTCTGGACCCACGGTGACCACGCGCCGCGGAACTGAGCGTCCTTCACGTAGGCCCAAGCGACGCGTTCGGCGGCGTCGGCGAGGCGATTCACCTCGGCCTCTTCCTGGGCGAAGGACTTCACGACCCGTACGCCGTTGATGTTCTCGTCGACGATCGTCGCGACGTCGGCGAGACGCGCTTGGGTGATCCACGAGATGGGAAAGAGCACGCGACGCATGCGGATACCGATGAAGTACATCGCCGGCATGATCGTCATGGCGATGAGCGCCAACCACGGGTCGATCGAGAGCATGAAGCCGAACGCGATGACGCCAATCGAACACTGCACCATGATGAGCGGCGCGAAGGTGGAATACATCTGGACGCTGCGGATGTCGCTGTTCGCACGACTGATCAATTGACCCGACTGCACCCGGTCGTAGAAGCTGAAGGAGAGCCAACTGAGGTGTTCGTAGATCAACGAACGCAGGTCCGCCTCGACGTTGTAGGCCGTGGAGTACACGTACTGGCGTGAGATGATGCCCGTGACGCCCGCGAGCAGTCCCACGAGCAGAATCTGGATCACCTCGTGGTGCAGGGCCGTCGAATGGTGTTGGATGCCGGTGATCGCGTGGTTCAGCATGTTGGGCACGAGGGTCTGGAAGACCAGACTCACGAACGAGAGCCCGATGGCGGTAAAGAACGTCAGTCGATGCGACGCGATGATCGGCAGGATCCGACGCCACCACGGCAGGTTCCGGTCGCGAGAGATCCGGGCCCGGGGCCCGGGGTACTTCGACCGTACGCCACCGAGGGGATTGGCCTCTCGCGCCTCGAGGCCGTGCGGGGTACCGGTGGAGAGCGAAGCGGCCATGGAGCAATCGTACCGGTCACCAAAATTTTCCCTTTCCTTCACCCAGCGCGGTTCGCAACCGCCCGTGCACGTAGACGTAGTCTGATTTCGTGCCCACACCACTCATCGTCCAGCACCCGATCGTCGCCGACAAGGTCCGCCAGATTCGCGACGCCTCGACCTCCAACGCCGACTTCCTGCGACTCTCGGGCGAGATCTCGCGTTTCGTCGCGTACGAGGCGTTTCGCGACATCCCCACGTGCGCCACCACGGTCGACACGCCAGTGATGAAGGGTGCTCCCGCCGTACAGATCGACGCCCAGTTCGTCATCGTGCCGATTCTTCGCGCCGGTCTTGGCATGACGCCCGCGGTCCAGGAAGTACTGCCTCATCATCGCGTGTGCCTCGTGGGGCTGCGTCGCAACGAGGACACCCTCGTGCCCGACGTCTACCTCGACGGACTTCCCGAAGACCTCGAAGGCGCACCGGTCGTGCTCTGTGACCCGATGCTCGCGACCGGGGGTTCGCTCGTGTGCGTGCTCGACATGCTGCGCTCCAAAGGGGCCGGCGACATCACCGTGCTCTGTCTGATCGTCGCCCAGACCGGCCTCGATCACGTGGCGTCCCAGCATCCCGACGTTCAGATCGTCGCGGCCGCCCTCGACGAGAAACTCAACGACGTGGGCTACATCGTGCCGGGCCTGGGTGACGCGGGTGACCGACTCTTCGGACCGCCGGTTCGTTAAGCCACGAACAATCAGAGACCGATATCCTCGTTCCACAGTTCGGGGTGTTCGTGAATGAAGGTGCCGAGTAGTTCGATGCAGGCGGAATCCTCAAGCAGTACGATCTCGACGCCCAAGTCCTCGAGCCAGTCGTGACCCCCGTGGAAGTTCGTTGCCTCGCCGATTACCACCGCGCCGATGTTGAACTGTCGCACGAGACCCGAACAGTACCAACAGGGCGACAGCGTGGTCACCATGACCGTCTCGGGATAATCCCGACGACGCCCGGCGCGACGAAAGGCGTCGGTCTCGGCGTGGACCGACGCGTCGTTTTCCTGCACGCGCCGGTTATGACCAGATCCGAGAAGTTCACCGCCGCGGGTAAACAGGGCCGCGCCAATGGGAATGCCACCTTCGCGCGCGCCTTCGAGCGCTTCTTCGTAGGCGCTCTGGAGCATCCGACGAGCGAGGTTGACGTCGAGTGGCGAATGATGCGTCGGCATTCAATAAGTATGCTCCAACGTCGTGGGCGAACGGACGTATTCAGTCGAGATCGGGACCCAACGCGTCGAGTTGCCGATCGTCTCATTGAGCGACCAGTTGGCGCTCGCGCTGCTGATCACCGTCGACATGGGTGTCGAGTTCATGTCCCTGGCGGGCGAAGAACTCGCGGACATTCTGCGCCCCTATGACGTCGACATCGTCGCGACGGTGGCGACGATGGGTATTCCACTCGTTGTGGAGGTGACCCGTCACCTGGGGCTCGACCAGTACGTCATCTTGCACAAGACGCCCAAGATCCACCTGGCCGACGCGGTGAGTGAACCGGTCAGGTCGATCACCACCGACGCCGAGCAGCGTCTGCTGTTCGACCGGGCCCGGATAGGGGACGTCAAGGACAAACGGGTCGCCATCGTCGACGACGTGATCTCGACGGGCGCGTCGACGGGTGCGGCGCTGCGACTGTTGCGGGGCGTCGGCGCGGACGTCGTCGTCATTGGGACCCTCGTGACCGAGGCGTCGCTCTGGCGCGAGGCGCTCGGGCCCGACGCTCAGAAGGTGCGCGCCCTGGGTTCGATCCCGGTGTTTCGACCCGACGGGTCCGGCGGTCTGGTCGAGGACTGGAACGGCTGACCGACCAGCGCGAAGAGGACCGGTCGGTCAGCCGATGTCAGCGGTTGGGTTCGAGTTCCTTTTGCTGAGCGACCTGGCGCGCGACGTTGCCGGTCAGTTTCTCGAGGAGGAAGTACACGAGACCCGCGATGATCACCCCGGTCGGCACCGAGAAGTCGGCTCCGCCGAACCAACCGGCGGGGCCGCAGTTCGCCGACGCCGTGCCGCTACAGAAGAACGCGCCGTAGTGGTTGGAGATGGGCGTCATCCAGTGAAAGGGGAAACTAACGGGCGGCGGCGCCTTGGAAAAGGCGAGGGTCGCGCAGATGACGCCTACGACAAAGGCGATGATGGCGTTCCAGTTGACGCCGGTCGAACCGGTGAAATAAATGCCGTCCTTGTCCGTGCGCTGTAGCTCGCCTGGGTTGTAGCGGTACCGTCGCATGATCCAGTCCATCAAGTAGACACCCAACCACGGCGCGATCCACAAGATAATGACGCCCACGAACTCCTTCATGTAGAGCGAGAACGTCGACTGGAACTCGGCCCAGATGGTCAGTCCGCAGGCGATGAAGCTGTCGAGCACCACTGCCTGGTAGCGCTTCAGGCGTAGGCCCATCGCTTGGAGTGACACGCCTGACGAATACAAGTCCAGGGAGTTGATACCGAAGAGCTGGACGATCGCAAACAGGAGGAACAATACGACGATCCAACTGGGAATGTAGTGCTGGTTACGGAACGCCTCAAAAGGATTCGCCCCGTTCCAGATCGTGCTCGTAGATAAGAAGGTGAAGGTCAGCGCTCCGAGGATCATCATGAGGATCTCCGGAACCGCGGTACCGAGGAATATCCAGCCGACGATTGCACCCTTCTTCGCGTCGCGTGGCACGTATCGCGTGTAGTCGTTGCCGCACTCGGTCCAACCGAGTCCTGAGAGCGCGAAGACGAAGGCGAGACCGGCTGAATAGAGCTCCCAGCCACCGAGGAATCCCTTGTCGCTGGCACTGCCGTGCTTGATGTCGTAGATGGCCAGTACCACGAAGATGGCGCCAAAGGGGATGATCAAAGCCCGCAGGACCTTCACCATCGTCGCGTGACCGAGGTAGGGCATCACCGCCTGAATAGCGGCGGCGAGGATGATGAAGACGACCTTGAGACCACTGGACACGTGTACGCCGGCCATCTGGGTGAGCACGATGGCAGCGCCCACGATCAAGATCAATCCTTCGGTCTCGAAGCCCAACTGGGTGATCCAGTTAAAGAAGCTCACAAGTCGTGAACCTCGAGTCCCGAAAGACGCTCGACTGATCGTAAAGGCAGTCGTACCGGTCTCGGGTCCCTGCAGTGAGGCGAGGCCGAGCAGGAAGAACGAGAGGTTGCCGATGACGATGATGCTGAGCGCGGTCGTGAAGCTGAATCCAAATCCCATGAGAAGGGCTCCGTAGACGAAGTATTCGACATTGATCGCCGAACCGGTCCATAACGCGCCGATATTTCGCGGGGTGGCCCAGCGCTCGGTCTCGGGGATGTAGTCAATGCCGTGCGTTTCAACGCGAAAGGCCTGGTCGCCAGACGATCCGTCGTGTGACTCCAAAATTGATGCCACTGGTGTGGTCCTCCCTAGTCAGTGTCGATGTTGCTTACCCGCGCCGACATCGTGAGGTGCTCGTCGTACGCGCCCAGTCTGCCTGATTTGTTTTCAGCATCGTGACCGTTTCGTGACAGTTTTCTCAGAATTAACGAGTTCTTAACGGCTCCCTAGAGGGTTCCAAGGGTGGCTCGGCAAGATGGCGCCATCTCGAAACGTTCGAGGTGTTGTTAGAAAGGTTCCCCCCATGTACCGCACAACCAAGAAGAAGTTAGTGAAGCGAGTGAGCATTTCGACCGCCGTCGCACTGGGCGCACTCGGTATCGGCGCCACGGTCGCCAGTGCGTCGACGACCAGTCACGGCGCGAGGACCAGTGTTGGCCACGACGCCACTACGACCCCGGATCCCGCCCAGGGGTGCGCTCGAGGCCCCGGCGGTGTCGTGACGGCCCTGACCAGTAACTCTGTGACAGTGACCGATCCCGCAGGTACGGCCACGACCTTCACGATCACGTCCTCAACCACCGTCACCAAGGACCGCCGCGCCGCCACGATCGCGGACCTTGCGGTGGGCGATGAAGTCAGGATCAGACCGAGCGCCGCCGGATCCACGACCGCGGCGGGCATTGACGTCGTTCAACCGAGCGTGATGGGAAAGGTGACCGCCGTCAGTGGTGACGCCATCACCGTCTCTGGTCCTAACACGACGAGTACGACGGTGATCGTCTCGAGCGCGACCACGTACACCAAGGACGGCGCGAGTGCGACCCTCGCCGACGTCACCGTTGGCTCGTCGATCTTCGCCGAGGGAAGCTTCGCGTCCTCCAGTGAAACGAACGTCCTGGACGCGACCAGTGTGGGCATCGGCGTACCGGCGAATCCCGGCTCGAACTTTGGCCATCCCGGCGGACCAGGACCCACGGGTGCACCGAGCGGCACCCAGTCGTCGGCGGTGCACGCCTAAGAGGCTGTGTTCTATTTGGCGAGTGCCCCAATTGCCGCGACCAGCACGATCAGGACGTGGCCTACTCAAGTGACCTAACCGACGCCCAGTGGAATCTCCTCGAACCCCTGCTGGTGCATTCCGCCAAACGGGGTCCGAAACATGGAGCCGACCTTCGCCACGTCGTCGACGCGATGCTCTACGTATCGCACACCGGGTGCCAATGGCGCTACCTACCTGAGGAGTTCGGACCGTGGACCAGAATCTGGTCCCAGTTTCGTCGGTGGTCGAGGAATGGAACGTGGACCCGTGTTCTTGTCGCACTGCACGCCTCGTCGCGCATCGCCCTCGGTCGAAGCGAACCGTGGCCCTCGATGGTCGTCATCGATACTCACCTCGCACGAGGCGCGTCGAACGGTGGCGCCACCTTCCACAACCAGGGCGGCCCCTACGGTCGGACCAACGGGGCCAAGCGCATCGTCTGCGTGGACGTCACGGGCCTACCGCTGTGCGTGAGAGTCGTTCCCGGTTCGACGTCCGAGGCGAGCGCCGTCGAGCAGATACTCGATGACCTCGCCCGAACCGGTGCCGACGAACGGCTGGAACTCGTGCTCGTCGACCGCGGCACGCCGCAGTCCGCCGCCACGCGGTTGTCGGTGAAGTTCAATTGCGAGGTCCGACGGGTTGGGTGGGACGAGCCACCGCGCAACGAGTACGGCGCCAAGGTCTTTCGCCCCATCCGCCACGCCTGGCGGGTCGAGGTGGCCCACGGCCACCTCGTGCGACGGCGACGTCTGGCGCGCTGCTTCGAGAACACCGTGACCTCGGCCACCGGATGGCTGCACGTCGCCTCCATCTGCGAGGTCCTTCGGGCGCAGTGCTGAACTCGTAGGCGGCACCGCAAAGGACGACCCCGTTGAGTGGACGCGGGGGAGCTCTTCAGACCGGGTGGCCAGCTACTTCGTCGCCGACCGCGATGGCGAAGCGTCGCCATCCTGCGCGCACTCCGAGGTGGTCTCGTTGTGTCCCTTCGAAGTGCAGCCCCGCCTTCTCCAAGACTCGCGCTGACGCGAAGTTGTCGGGATGACAGGTGGCCGTTATGCGGCGAAGTCCCAGTTCGTTAAATCCGAAGACGATGAGTCGTCGCGCCACTTCGGTGGCGTAGCCGCGTCCCCACGATTCCCGCGAAAGGACGTAGCCAAGTTCGCTTGTCGACTGCGTGTCGCCAGTCGTGAGGTTGGCGACGCCGATCAGCTCACCTTCGAGCGTCGCGACGGCGAGGGTGAATGAAGTTCGAGGCTCTCGGGCCGCCTCGCGAACGACCTTCTTGAGATACGCCGTGGTGTCAGCCGGCGAGTTTGGTCCCCACGTGAGATACCGGGTCACTTCTTCGTCTGAGCCATAGCGGTGAACTGCGACTTCGTCGTCGAGCCGGAACTCTCGAAGCATGAGACGTTCGGTCCGAAGTTCCATACCCCTCATTGTGCCCCGAACTCATCATCGCGCCCGTTGCACGAATCAACTCAGTCGCTCACGGAATTGTCGTGCGCGGCCGATCCCTGGACCGGGCTCACTTCGCTGATTATTGCGCGATCCGAGTGTCACACCTCGTCCCAATACTGCGTGTCGTGGCCTCACGCACGACTCCAACGCTTTCGCACACGGGACAGGTGCTCTCTCGCGCCGTCACGTTCCAGTTTGCTCTCGACCCGAACCTCGAGCAGAGCATCTTCCTCGCTAAGTGCGCGGGAGCGCGCCGCTACACCGTGAACCACCACCTGGCACGAGTCAAGGCCAACCTGGACACCAGATCGACCGAGCGAGAAGCTCACTCCGAAAGTGGAGATTCACCCGAACCGTCATCCCCTTCGCTTTCCTGGACGTCTTTCTCTTTCATCAATGAGTTCAACGCCTGGAAGAATGGGGAGCTCGAGGACTCGTTGGTCAACGACGACGGGACTCGCGGCCTCGCCTGGCGCCACGAATTGCCCAATGATGTCTTCGAGTGCGCTTCAGTGGACGCCGCCCGGGCCCTCGAAAACTTCACTGCGTCGCGACGAGGCGAGCGAAGTGGAAGGCCTGTCGGGTTCCCCCGCTTCCAGGCCAAGGGGAAGGTGACGCCGCGCTTTCGCCTGCGCAACCGGGCGACGCCAGGTCGGGTGCCGTCGAGCCAGCCCATTCGCTTCACCGATCCCGCGCACCTCCGCCTACCCAAGATCGGGTCGGTGAAGCTCTTCGGTCCTACGCGCAAGGTCCGTCGCATGATCAACGCCGGTCGTTTTCACATCTACTCGGCCACCCTCACCGAGCGCGCCGGTCGTTGGACTATCTCCCTGACCGGCGTGGCTGCGCAGTTCCACCAGGCCGAGCGCAGTCGCACCACCCGTCACGCCGTCCCCGTCGGGGTCGACCGAGGAATTATTTCCCTCTGCGTCGCCGCCGACGCGAACGGTGTTCCCTTCGAGCGATTCGAGGGGGTGAAAACACTGAAGCAAGCGCACGCGTCGCTCAAGGCGACCAACCAGGCCCTGGCCAGAACCACACCGGGGTCCAAAGGCCGCCAACGAGCGCGGTCCCGACTCGCCAAGACCCATCGCAAGGTCGCCAACACCCGACGACATCTCGTCCACCAGGCTTCCAGGGCCCTGGTGGACCGATGCCAGGTCCTCGTGATCGAGGACCTCAACGTCGCGGCGATGGTGAGGAACCGACACCTGGCGAAGTCCATCGCGGACGCCGCCATGGGAGAACTCTCTCGTCAGATCCTCTACAAGGCCAGGTGGCACGGCGTCGAAGTCCGAGTGGCCGATAGGTTCTTTCCGAGTTCCAAGACCTGCTCGGGCTGTGGCGAGGTCAGAAACGACCTCGACCTGTCGGCACGGACGTACTCGTGTGAGGTCTGTGGGCTGGTCATCGACCGCGACCTCAATGCGGCCATCAACCTGGCCCGTTGGCAACCCAAAGAGCCCTCGGGAGTGACTCTGTTGAACCCAACGCCAGCTTTGCTTCTCTCCACAGCCTGATCCCACTGGGGTCTGCACCGCGAAGCACGCGGGAAGAGCCGATCGTCACCCGCACAACCATCATGTCAACGTGATGAGGGCCTTGGGTCGGAACCGAGTACTCAGACGAATCATCGTCTGGGAAGTCGGACGGTGAGCAAGCACCGCTGAGCCACTTAGTTCAGTTAGTCAAGGCGAACCGATGGGTCCAATTAGGACACACGCTGTAAGAGTTTGCGGTTCACCTTCTCAGGGCCTGGGCGTTCCTCCCAGCGCCTGGGCCCTGAACCTGCATCGGTGGCGAAGACGTTCGGCATTACACAACTAATCCGGTGGAGTTACTCCCTATTTATACGTATTGGCACCCGATTAATACGTGTTGGCACGCAGCACCATACAACTCGAATACGTTACGCAGAAGTAATTAGAAACAGACTTGCTTACTGAGTAGTTCTTGCTAAGTTTCCCCCAAGGAGGAAATTCCGCACAAGGTGGGATTTTCAGGGGGAAAGCAGGATCAAAGATGTCAAGCACGTTCGATCGTCGATCGTTCCTTACGCATTCGGCGGCCACCATTGGTGGTATTGCGATGGCCGGCACCGTCGTCGACGGATTACTCGAATCGGTAGCGGGGGCCACTGTCGGTGTTGGAAAAGGCAAGCCCAAGTACGGCGGTTCGGTGACGGTCGGTCTGATCTCTGACGTACCGAACTACCACGTCTTTAACGGCTCCCAGGGAAAGATGGACGCTTCGGGATTCTGTGTCGCCAATGCTGTCTTTGATCCGCTCTTCGTGATGGCCGTCAACGGCCAGTCATGGCTGCCTATGTTGGCCCTGTCCGCGACACCGAACGCAAATTACACCGCCTGGACGATTCCGTTGCGACAAGGCATCAAATTCCACAACGGCGACGCGTTCAACGCTCAAGTCGTCGTCGAGAACTATCAAGCGGCCGCCGCCGACCCGACGGTGGGTCTGGCCATTCGTCCGATTATTGCGTCAGTGGTCGCCACGGGCGCGTACGAAGTCGTTTACAACATGGTCGTGCCATTCTCGACGTACCCGACCAACCTGGCCGAGCAGCAGATCGCCTACATGGCGCACCCGTCGTCGTTTTCACCTACGTACTCGGGCAACCCCATCGGCACCGGTCCTTTCGAGTTCGTGTCCTGGCAGGTGGGCGTCGAGTCGAAGTGGAAGAAGAACACCGGCTACTGGCGCCGGGACGGCGCTGGACGAAAATTGCCGTACCTGAGCGGCATCAACTTCAAGACCATTCCGGACAACGCGACACGAAACGCCGCGCTGCAGTCGGGCGACATCGACATGATCCTCCAGCAGGACGGCCCGAGCATCGCGGAGTTGCTGAAGATGAAGGGGATCAATGTTCGCACGGACCTCGCCGACGAGCGCGACCCTTCGGTGAACTGTCTGATCATGAACACCACGGGTACGCTCAACCAGTACTTCCTGTGGGCGGGTGAGTTTGCGTCGGCGCTCGGCGTTTTGGGTGTCCTCGACTACCTCTACGGCCTCGAGTACTTCGGAGGTGTGCTAAAGACCGGTGCGTCGCCGGCCCAGGCTGCCGCCGCGACCAACGCGTGGCTCCAGGGCACCACGACCGCTGGCGGCATCACCGCTCCGGGCTTGTCGGCGTCTCAGGCCAACGCGATCACGACGTACATCGCTGGTGGGACCTCGACGGTGGCGAATCCTGCGCCGACGCTCGTCCAGTTGACGGACTACGAGGGCACCGCTGGTGCGGTGAATCCTTCGACCGGTAAGTGGGACCCGACGAAGAAGCCGGTGGTGAACGACGTGAACATCCGTAAGGCGTGTGCCATGGCGATCAACCGCAACACGTACTTCAAGGCCATCGACGGCAGTGTCGGAGCGGTCGCGGACGGTATCTACCGCAAGTCGTCGCGCTATTACCGCAACCCGGGATACCCCGAGTACAACCCCAGTGCCGCCAAGGCACTCGTGGACGCCTACAAGGCGGCCAACAATGTCAGCGAGGTGAGTTTCGTCATCGACATTGTCTCGGGCAACGCGTCGGCACAAAAGCAGTTCGAGTTCTTCCAGTCACAGCTGTCGGCGGTGGGGATCACGGTCAGCGCACGTGAGTCGGTCCAGAGCACGTTGATCAACAACGTGATCTACGGTGAGTACGACTGCTCTACGTGGAACCAGTTCGGTGGCGTCGACCCGTCACTCAACTATGTCTGGTTCCTTTCCCAGCCCGCGGGCACCTCCGCGACGGCTGGCGGACTGAGCATGCCAGCGCTGCCCTCGGGTACGTTCATCGCGGGTGCGGTCAACTTTGCCCACCTGGGCGACCCGGCCATTGAGTCCGCGATGCTTACGGCACTCGCGTCGCCGCCGAATTCGTCGGCGCAGATCAACAGCTGGGCGTCGATCAACGCGCAGTTCTCCAAGGACTTCCCGTACTTGTTCATGGACATCCTCGTAACGGCCTTCGCCGCCGCCAAGAATGTCGAGAACTGGGCGGTCAGCACGGCGGCCGACGGCGTCACCCGTACGCTCACCTTCGACGGTGGTTCCTCTCGTTGGGACCAGATCTGGCTGTCGTAACACTTCAGTGAAGCACACGAGGGGCGGCGCGTGCGCCGTCCCTCGTTGCGTTACGAGGGACTCTCCCTGACGTTGCCGGTGACGTTGCGCCACCACCACAACGTCGTCAGTACCAAGAGCACCGCCACGACCGCCATGACCGTGAAGGGGAGCGCGGCGTTCACCGAAAACAGAAATCCCGACACGCCAGCGGCGACGGCGAGCGAGGCGGTATTGGACGTCGCGTACAGACCCTGGCGTCGACTCAGTTCACGGTTCACGGCGCCCTGGCTCATGAGCGAAGAGATCGAAGGCAGCGAGAGCGCTGCTCCCACGGATTCGAGTGATCCGAGAAAGAGGATCGCGACGTTGTTGTGGATGTGGGGATAGAGCGAGAGGAAGAACGCGCCGTTGACGACGCCCGCGAGGGCGATGAATCGCCGGTTCGCGTGGTCGGCGAGCCACCCACCCACACTGCTCAGGGCGACCCAAGGAATGGCGAACATCGTCCAGCTGAGTCGGATCTCCAATGTCGTGGCGTGGTGCGAGTGCATGAGCAGACTCCAGCACGCCTCGTACACTCCCACGCACAGGCCACCAGCACTCGTCGCGAAGAGCGCACCGATGAGTTGAGGGCTCCACTGCAGTTTGGGCAGGGGACTTCGGTCGGGCGCAGCGTCGCCCACGTTGGTGTGAAAGGCCACGAACGCCGCGATCAGACTGATGACGCCGGTGCCAAAGAAGGCCCACCCGAGGTCGTGCACTGAGGCGACGACCCCGACCACGGGACCAAGTGCGAGGCCGAAGAGTTGAGCGGCGATGATCCTAGAAACCGCTCGCCCTCGTTGTTCCTGGGCGAACAGCGCGGCAACCGCAGACATCGACGCCACTTCGATGGCGCCCGCCGAGGTGCCCTGGACGGCACGGGTGAGAATGAACCAGGGCGCCGTGACCGGTAGGAGATAGGACATTGACGCGAGGCCGTAGGCGACGAGACTTACGATGAGGACGGGTCGTCGGCCAAATTTGTCGGCGAGATGACCAAGAAAGAATTGCGTGATGACGCCCGCGACAAAGAACGACGCCATGATCAAGCCGATGAAACTCGGCGTGCCGCCGCGGTGTTCTAGAAAGAGCGGCAGAAGAGGAAGACCGAGGGTCGCGCCCATCCACTGGATGCCCACGATGATGGTGAGGCGACGAAGCGTCTGATCGGGACTCGAAACTGGCACGGCGACCACGCTAGTAGTCGGGTGTTGGTTCCGCTTAGAGAGTTCCGCACTCGAAGAGGATGAGTACTCCGAGCCCCACGTAGACCCAAGGGATGGCGACCCTCCCGTATCGTTCGCCGAAGGTGACGACGCGCGGGTGTCCCGCGACCGCGCGAGCGCCGAAGATGAACAACGTCTCCCACAGGGCGAAGACGATCAGTACGAGCACTTCGTGCCACGAACCGTTCGCGCGTAGTAACGGAATCCACACCGCGATGTTGTCGCCGCCGAGGGCGATGCACAAGACGAAGGTCGTCAGTGCACCGCGGCGAAATTGTTCTCTCGCAGGCTTGGCTCGTTGGGACCAGGCGTGCGCGGCGAGCGCGAACGGAGCCACACAGAGTAGTCCGATCCATCGAAGCGGGATTGCGGTCAACAATGCCCCCACGCCGGTCGCGATCACCAAGAGCACGCCCACCGCGAGCGCGTGAGCGACACTCACGCTCGAGTAGCGTGCACGTTCGCTCAGTGCAAGTTGCGCGGCGAAGGCGAAGAAGTTGTCGAGCATCGTGCCCACGAACGCGAATGACGCGATAACAACGATCCCAATGACAGTGTGCACGCGCCCGACATTACTTGGCGGTAAGAAGTGGCGAAGTGCGTGGGGAGTAGGCTCGCGGACGATGATTCGCCACGTCTCCGTACCGACGGCTGAACAACTCGAGGCCGCACGACGAGTGGTCGCCGATCATCTCGTACCCACGCCGACGATTACTTTGTCGCTTCGGGGGCGACCAGTGCTCGTCAAGCTCGAATGCCTGCAAATCACCGGCGCCTTCAAGGTCCGCGGTGCCTTAGCCGCGATTGACGCCGCGCATCGCGAAGATCCTCGAGGTGCCGTGATCACGTCCTCGGCGGGCAACCACGGGCTCGGCATCGCCCACGCGGCGTCAATCCTCGGTGTACCGGCGACGGTTGTCGTGCCCGCGAACGCCTCGCTCGCCAAGGTGAAGAAACTGAGGGACTATCACATCGAACTCATTCAGTTCGGTTCGTCCTACGACGACGCCCAGCGCCACGCCCTCGAACTCGCGGACCTTCGATCGATCCGTTACATCTCGCCATTCAATGACACCAACGTCATCGCTGGTCAGGCCACTGTCTTTGACGAGATGCTCCTTCAAGCACCCGAGATCGAACACGTGGTGGTGCCCGTGGGAGGGGGAGGACTCATCTCGGGTGTCCTGCTCTCTCGTGAAGGGAACGTTCGAGGCGACGTGAGGGTCACCGGAGTTCAACCCGTGGAGAGTTCGGCGATGTACCACGTCTTGCACGGTGTTCGGATGTCCGAAATCGTTCACCGCCCGACGATCGCCGACGGACTCGCGGGCGGCGGCAACGAAGGTGCCATTACGAATGAACTGATCGCCCAGCACGAAGTTCCCCTTGTTCTCGTCGAAGAGATCGAGATTCGTCGTGCCGTGCGTGAAGTGGCCGAAGTAAACGGCCTCGTGTTCGAAGGTTCGGCCGCGACGCCGTACGCGGCGATTACGCTCGATCTGGTGAACGACGCAACGTCGCGAATAGGTTTCATCGCCAGCGGGCGTAACATCTCGCACGAGCTTTTCGTCGAACTGCTTAATGAGCCGCTTGCGTAGCGCGAGATCGGTGCTGCAAGGTGGGCGGTAGGGTTGTTACATGCCGGCACCGAAGAAGACGTGGTTCACCATTCTCGGTGTCGTCGCCACTGGTCTGACCACACTCGGAATCGTGCTCGCAGCAACGGATCCCAATCCATCGGGAATCGCGAAGGATCCGCTCGCACTGAACGGTTACCCACCCAAGACCGCCAAGCTCGCGATCAGCATTGAGACCGGAAGCGCCATCACCATTCACGCGCTTGTCGACGTGAACTTCACGACCAACAAGATCGAGGCGACGCTCGTGGTCCCACTCGTTCTGGCGGGGATTCCCGTGGACGTTCGCTTCGTAGGCGACCAGATCTACGCGAGCACGCCAAACTTCGCGTCGACCATCGGCAAGCCGTGGATTGCGTTACAGGGCAATCTGCCTCCTCTCTTCAACTATTCGTTGGAGTTGGTCAAGCCCGACATTTCGCTGATCAGCGGCTTTCCTTCGGAAGCCGTCACGAGGAATGGCTACAACGTCACCCACGACTTTCGCCGCGACAACGTGGCCGTGACCCAACTCGGTGCGTTGTCGTCGAACTTGTCCAAGGTCGGCTCGCTCAATTGGAGTATCACCACTGGCAAACAAGGTGAGGTGACGTCCAGTACCCTGACCGTCTCGACGCGTCACTCGTTCACGACCCTGAGTGCGACGGTTCTTTCGTATAACCAGCCCACGCGTATCGTTGCACCTCCGAAGGACCAAGTGAAGGTTGAGAGTTCGGCCTACTTGAGGGGGCTGCTCGGTTCGGGAATGTTCTCGGTCTTGATTCCCGCGAACCTTTCGAACCTCGGCAGTACGAGTCTGAGTTGACCAAACTCGAGCTCGTCCACCCCGAGCCGCGTTGGCCAGCGTCGGTCGCGTTGCTCGCTTGTGTCGGCCTCTACGTGGCGCTACCGGACCGCTTGGTGGTGGGTCCTCGTTGGCTGGTGCCAGTCCTGGTGGCGTTGCCGCTCCTACCGCTGTCGGCCCGTAAGCACCGTCGTCCCAATGACGCACCGTGGGTTCGCGCATTCAGTCTGGGGTTGATCGGTCTGGTGACGCTCGCGAACACGACGTCGGTCGTGCTCTTGGTCCATCGCCTGCTCAACGCCAACGTGTCCCAGGGACGCAACCTCATTTATTCAGCGGTATCCGTGTGGCTCACCAACGTCATCGTCTTCGGGTTGTGGTTCTGGGAGATCGACCGAGGCGGGCCACATCGGCGCGCGGGTTCAGACACGTCGTTCCCCGACATCCAGTTTCCCCAAACGGAGAATCCCGAACTCGCCCCCAAGGATTGGTATCCCCGGTTCTTCGACTACCTCTATACGTCGTTCGCCAACGGCACCAGCTTCGCCCCCGCTGACGCGATGCCCCTGACGCTGATCGCCAAGACGCTCTTCGCCCTGGAATCGGTAGTGTCACTGATCACGATTGCCGTGGTGGCGGCGCGCGCCGTTAACATTCTGCGCTGATCATTCGCCCAACAGGCGACTGAGCATCGCGCTCGCGCGCGATTCACGTCCCTCGTGTTCAACGTGATCGGCTCGTGCGGCGAGTGTCCGTCCCGCGTTGATACCGAGCCAGCGTAAGGGTTCGAACTCCCACTTTCGTGATTGGTGGTGCACGAACGGAAGAGTCGTGTGGTCGGTCACCGAATCGGGCGCGGCAATGAGATCGGCGAGCGCGACCGCGCAGACTCGACTCAGGACGACGCCGTCGCCCGTGTAACCTCCCGCCGCCGCAAGACCAGTGCGGTGGTCGAACACGACCGAAGGTTCGCGGTCTCGCGGTAGCGCGAGCGGTCCTCCCCACCGGTGCGTGATCGCACCGGTGAAGGTGGGAAAGAGTTCGCGGAGGGCACGTTCGAGGGCGTGGAAGGTCTTGCGGTCCGCGTCAAATCGCTCTTCGACGCTCGAACCAAAGTGGTAAGGCGCACCGCGACCCCCAAAGGCGACGCGGTCGTCGGCCGTGCGCTGACCGTAGATGATGTTGTGACGCCCGTCGGCGAAGGTTGCGTAGTGTCGAAAGCCGGCGTCACGCCAAAACGCGCTCGACTGAGGCTCGGTCGCGATCATCAATGAGTACAAGGGAGCGACCGTTCGCCGTTCTCGAGGCAGGGTGGAGGTGAATCCTTCGGTCGCGCGAACGACGACGTTCGCGCTCAGGGTGCCGCCGACGGTGACGACCCGAGCGCGACGGCGTGACGAGCCAGGGAGGATTCTCGTCGCGGCGGTGTTCTCGTAGATCGAGACGCCCAGACGTTCGCAGACGTCGGCGAGTCCTCGAGCGAGTCGGGCCGGGTTCAGTCGAGCGCAGTGTGGACTGAAGGTTGCGCCGAGCGCCCCCGCCACGTAGCCGTGCTGATAGAGCTCGTGTTCGTCGAGCCAACACAGTTCGCCTTCTGCGACACCTCGGTCTCGCGCGGCGGCGACGTGCTCGTGTAGTCGCGTCACTTGGACCTTGTTCCGGGCGAACGTCAGTGAACCACCTTTGGCAAAATGTGCGTCGATACGGTCCTCGCGGATGTTCTCGCCGAGATCGTCGACGGCTCGCTGCAGCAGGAGGCGTAGGTGCTCGTAGGAGTCGCGCCCGTGACGTTGGATGACCGTGTCATCTCCGAGGGGATAGAGCGCCGACGCCCATCCGCCGTTGCGCCCCGAGGCGCCGAACCCGCATACGGATTGCTCGAGAATGGCTATCCGAAGCAGCGGGTCGCGTCGTTGCAGTTCGCGCGCCGTCCACAGGCCCGTGTAGCCCCCACCCACGATTGCGACGTCCACGTCCACGTCGCTCGAGAGCGAAGGGCGAGCCTCGACTGGTTCGTCGAGGGAGGACCACCACAAGGATTGTGGTGGTCGCATGATCAGGCGAACTTCGAGGCTCCGGTGAAGACTTCGCGCAAGATCCCGACCATGAGGTCGATGTCCTCGCGCGTCGAGATCAACGGCGGGGCCAGCTGCACGACGGGGTCACCGCGGTCGTCCGAGCGGCAGATTAGTCCGCGGCGGAACATCTCGGGCGAGACATAGCCGCGCAGCAGGCGCTCGGCGTCGCGGCCGGCCCACGTCTCCTTGGTGGTCTGGTCCTTGACCAGTTCGACGCCCCAGAAGTAACCAGTGCCTCGCACGTCGCCGACGATCGGCAGGTCCTTCAGTGCGCATAACTGGTCGCGGAAGTAGTCCTGATTCGAGAGCACGTTCTCGAGGACCTTCTCGTCCTCGAGAATCTTGATACTCGCCAGCGCGACCGCGCACGAGACGGGGTGGCCCGACCAGGTGAAGCCGTGGATGAAGGAGTTGTCGTCGTGTTGGAACGGTTCGGCGATCCGGTCTGAGACGATCATGGCGCCCAGCGGGGCGTAACCCGCGGTGATGCCCTTGGCGCACGTGATGACGTCGGGCACGTAGTCGTACTTTTGGGCACCGAACCAGGTACCCAGGCGTCCGAAGGCACAGATCACGTCGTCGGCGACCAACAAGACGCCGTAACGGTCACAGATCGATCGGACCTCTTGCCAGTAGCCCGGGGGCGGGGTGAAGCATCCGCCCGCGTTCTGCACTGACTCGAGGAACACGGCGGCGACGGTCTCGGGTCCTTCGCGCAGGATCGCTTCTTCGATCTGGCGGGCCGACCAAAGACCGAAGGCCTTGAAGTCGTCCGCGTACTTCTCGGCGCGGTAGAAGTTCACGGCGGGCACCTTGATGGCACCGGGGACGAGTGGTTCGAAGGGTTGGCGATAGCTTTCCAGTGACGTTATCGTCAGTGCACCCAGCGTGGTGCCGTGGTAGGCGATGTCGCGGCTGACGACCTTGTAGCGGTCGGTGTCGCCTCGCATCTTGTGGTACTGGCGGGCGAGTTTCCACGCGCTCTCGTTCGCTTCGGCGCCACCGGTGGTGAAGAACACCCGGTTGAGGTCGCCCGGCGCGAGGCTCGCGAGCTTCTCGGCGAGCTCGATCGCCTTGGGGTGCGCGTAGGTCCAAAGTGGGAAGAACGCCATGGTATTCATCTGTTCG
>Ga0181522_10000514_pt1 | contig 28531 bp, 32 predicted proteins | sample PEATcosm2014_Bin_27_FD_121103 | JGI IMG/M metagenome (GOLD analysis project Ga0181522, IMG submission 121103) | Peatland microbial communities from MTU Mesocosm Facility, Houghton, MI, USA - PEATcosm2014_Bin05_10_metaG | ecosystem: Environmental > Terrestrial > Soil > Wetlands > Peat | place...
CGCGCCACGTTGATGGCAAGGCGGCCGCATCAACCGGATTAGTTTCCTAAAAAGCCTTGTGACCGGCCCATGACAAATTTATGCTCGAAGATATAGGATGGCGCCACCGCGCGGAACTATAGTCCCCACCGAGGGCGCGACCTGCCATGGAGAAGACGCGTGTCGCAACTGTACGATCGTGCTTCCGGAGCCGTCCGCGCCTTCTATGACCGGCGTATCAGCACGCCGGCGACCCTCGATGCCGAGCATTATTTCCCCAATGCCGAGCTGTTCAACGACCGCTGGACCGCAATCCGCGACGAAGCGCTGGCGATAGCGAAGACGATCGAGAAAGTCCCGCGTTTCCACGACATCATGCCGGCGCAGGCCGACATTTCGGCCAATGACGGGCGCGACTGGCGCATGTTCATCATGAAGGCCTATGGCGCGCCGATGAAAGAGAACCTGCAACGCGCGCCGACCGTGGCCGCGCTGCTCGACCAGGCGCCGGAAGTGGTATCGGCGGTATTTTCGTTCCTGGCGCCGGGCAAGCACATCCCGAAACACCGCGGCCCGTTCCGCGCCATTTTGCGCTATCACCTGATGCTGACGGTGCCGCTTGACGGCCAAGGCAAGCCAGCTTGCGAGCTCAATGTCGACGGCGTGCCCTATTTGATGGAAGAAGGCGAAAGCCTGCTGTGGGACGATACCTACCCGCACGAGGCCTGGAACCGCAGCAATCAGGTGCGCATCGCGTTGCTGCTCGATGTCTGGCGCAAGGACATGCCGGCCGATATCAAGCTGCTGTCCAACACAATCTTGCTCGCCACCAAGACCGTGATCCGCATGGGCGCGATGTCGTACACGCCGTGAACTACAAAAACCGGCTGACGTAAGGCTCCCGATCGCCGATAGTTATCATCGATGCCCAGGTCGAGCCTGGGTATGACAGCGAGAGGGTAGCAAACCATGCCGAAAACGCCGGACTATTTTCACGGCAAGACCATTGTCATCACCGGCGCCGCCAGCGGCATCGGGCGGGCGACCGCGCTGATCTTTGCGCGCGAGGGCGCCAATGTGGTGTGCGCCGATATCAACGAGGCGGGGGTGGAGGAAACCGCCGAGCAGGTCAACAAGATCGGCAGCCAGGCGCTGGCGCTCACCATCGACGTGACCAAACGCGCCGCGGTCAACGACATGGTGGAACTCGCCATCAACGGCTTCGGCCTCGTCGATTTTCTGTTCAACTCGGCCGGCGCCGCACTGGCGCGTTCGAAATTCCTCGATATCACCGACGATCTGCTGGAGCGCACCTTTGCCCTGAATTTCAGGGGCACGTTCTACGCCATGCAGGCGGTGATCCCGCACATGCTCAAGAACGGCGGCGGCGTAATCGTCAATGTCGCCAGCATGGCGGTCAAGCGCGGCGGCCCGAACACCTCGACCCATTACGCGGCGGCGAAAGGCGCGATCAATTCGCTCACACTTGGCGTGGCGCGTGAATTCGCCAAGAACAATATCCGCGTGCTGTCGATCTCGCCCGGACCGATCAAGACCGCCTTCGCGGCGGCGGCGGCCTCCTCGCCCGATCTGCTTAAGCGCTTCCTCGACGACATTCCGATGGGACGTTTTGGTGAACCCGAAGAAATAGGCGAGTTGGTGCTGTTCATGTGTTCGGACGCCTGCCCGTTCATGACCGCCGACACGGTCTATGCCAATGGCGGCGGCGGCTGGAGATAGACCGATGACCGCCTGGTGCCGTTTTGAACAGGACAAACAGGTCAGCTACGGCCTCGTCGACGACGGCCAGGTCATCACGGTCGAGGGCACGCCGTTCGGCGCGCACAAGCGCACCGCCCGATCCTACCCCCTCGCCTCCGTCAAATTGCTGATCCCGGTGGTGCCGCCAACCTTCTACTGCGTCGGCATCAATTACGCCGACCACATTCGTAAAATGGCCGCCAAGCGCAACACCGAGCCGGTGTTCCCAAAACGTCCCGACATCGGCTATCGCGCCAATAACGCGCTGATTGCGCACGAAGAAAATATCGTGAAGCCGGCCGACAGCGGCGAGGCGTTCCAGTACGAGGCCGAACTGGTGGCGGTGTTCGGCAAGCGCTGCCGCAACGTCAGCAAAGAGAATGCGCTCGATTACGTCCTAGGCTGGACCATCGGCAACGACGTCAGCGAGCGTGGCTGGCAGAAGGACGACCGCACGCTGTGGCGCGCCAAGAATGCCGACACCTTCAAGCCGATGGGCCCGTGGATCGTCACCGGACTCGACCCGGCCAAAATGGAGACGGTTATCCGCTTGAACGGCAAGGAAATTGACCGCTTTGCCACCAACAACATGATTTTCGACACCGCCACCTACATCGCGGAAGTATCAAAGTACTGCACCATCGAGCCGGGCGACGTGATGTGGATGGGAACCGACGGCATCCCCGCCAACATGAAGCCGGGCGACACGGTGGAGATCGAGATCACCGGCATCGGCGTGTTGCGAAACAAAGTTGTGGCCGGAACCTAACACAGGAAATATCCGGGATAACTTTTAACTTTGTGCAACAGCGGCGCGACAGCGCGCGCACATTGGCGTATCGATTTTGGACGAAAAGATTTCGCCAACGCAAGCCCGGTGACTCTATGTCTCACGCAAATTCCGACGACGATGTCGGCCGCCAGATCCTCGACGTCTTCGTTCGCAACCGGATCCCGGCGAGCGGCATGCTGCCCCGCAACTATTTCTTCGCCGTGCGCGACGGCGACTTCCAGCGCGGGCTGAACAAGGCTGTGGCGAACGACTGGGTCGCCATCGACCCGCGCAACCGCTACCGCTACCAGCTCACCCCCGCCGGCTATGCCGCTGGGCGCTCGATCGACGCACCCAAGGTCTAGACCCAGCCGCCGCGCGCCATAATCGCAGCGCACAATACAATGATGACAACGGCGGCCAGTTCGCCGTGAATGATATTTTTGATGAAGCGCAGTTTTTCTGTGCTGACCGGAGGCATTTGCCCGGCTTTGAGCGGCTTGCGCCATTTCAGGAACTCGACGGTCGGGATGATCGAGATCAAGGCCACCGCGATGAACAACGAGAATTTGGTCATGAAAGCCTGGCTGTGGAAATAATATTCCGGACCTTTCTCGAAAAAGAACACGCGGCATAGCCCGACCACGAACAAAAGGCCGGCCGCGGCGCCCAGCACGGCGTCGGTGACCGCCAGCCGCTTTGCCGTTGGGTGCGTGAATTCCTGGCCAATCAGGATGAACTCGATCGCCAGCGCCGACACCACGGTGAAGGCGAGCACGTGATGGAAAAAGGCGAACAGTGTCGTCATGGCATTGGCCCTCAATTCGATCCCACTGTCATAATATGACGCAGGCGCGCGCCATCGCCCCTGTTATTTAACGGTGCGGGGACGCCGTAGTTTCCTTTTTCCTCTCGAAAAAATGAAGGGATGGAGCACCGAGCGGCGCACGATTCTTCCGTCCTGGCGTACTCCGTTGTCGAAGTGCGGGCGCCTCTCGGCGCTCCATCGCGACGTTCTTACTCCGGCGCCGGGCCGCGCCTTCGGGTTCCGTTTCGTCCTGCCTTGCGGCTCGAAGCTCGCGGCGCCGTTCGGATCAACCGCTCCTTCCGAGCCTCGGGCAAGCCGCAACGGCCCGCCGTCAGCCAGCTCCTGGCAGGGTCCCTAGTGACCCCGGGCGCCGCCCGGGTGCGGGGAGTACGTTTCGTCCCCCGCCCGCGGGCGCCGCGCTTTGCCCCATCTCCGAAACGTCTCGCGAAGATGCCCTCAATGAGCAAAGGATTTGGAATATAATCGCATTTATATACTTGACTTAGCATCTATCGGTAGTATCTAAATACCATCGACAGGGCAGCGTTAGTAGGTCAAGTGTGTGAGTGCGTTCCGGAAAGGAACGCATGTGCGATAAAGGTTCTACCTCTTCTTTTTCAGTCGATCGGCCTTCCGCGCCTTTGCGCGTTTCTGTGCCGCTGAAAGCTTCGGAACAGATGGTGGCCTCCGGGGTCTTTGTTTTGCAGTTGTTGGAAGGGGAGGCTTCCAAAGAAGCTCAGGTGGAGAAAGTATGGGAGGCCATGTTGCTGGCCTCCCCTCTTGCCTAGCGCCAAGCGCCTTGTAAATTTCCCAGAGGTGGATCGATAATACTTGGGTTTCTAGTGCAACGCGGCGAAAATCCTCTAAATCACTAGGGATTGAGTGTGAGGCTGCCGAAACACCCTTTGTGCGTAAAAATATGAAATCGTCCGGCAGCATTTCTGGCGATTTTGGTTTGACGGTAAAATGCGAGAGTGTGTTTCGATTCTGGCGACATACGTCGTAAATGCTCAATGCAGTTTGCACTTGTTCAGCAATAGGAATTTCCATTTGACGAATAGCGAGAAATTCCTTGATTTTCTCACACAAGGAAATGTCGCCTATATCGTGTCCAACAATCCAGCCGACGCGGTATGTCAGGTTTAAAAGTCTCGCGAAGATCATAAGTAATAAGCGTTCGCAATGATTCCAATAAACCGCTGTCATACCTACAGCGTGAAGCTTCTCAGGGCTGATAATTGAGTTATTCTTTATCCAAGGATCATCCGAGAGGGTCATGACAAAATCCGATCCAACAAAAGACCCTGAATTTAAGCGCGTTCTAGGCAACCTATTGAGCGCGCCGCCCAAGCCTCATTCTGAAATGAAGCTTGGAAAGTCTAAGCAGAAAAAGAAAAAGAGTCCCGACTCTAAGAAAATCTCAAAATGATACCTAAGGCTCTTTCTCGCTTGGGACTCGGAAACCCATTGGTTCTTGAGTTTTTTGAGCCTCAAGCCCTTCAGCAGTTGTGTTTTGGTAGTTTCCGGCAACCATCTGGAAAACCGTCTGATCGACAATTGCCTTCTCGCCAACGCCGAGAGAAAAATAGCCCTTCCCGTACATCTCGCGCGCGGCGAGTAGCCCGCTCTGAAAGCTGAGTTGGGCATAGATAGCCCGCGATAGGTTCAAGCTAAATTCTTCCTTTGCCATCATTTCCTCCTAGCGTTCCATGCAAGAAATTTACGTGCCAAATGTTTGCTTGTCTTAGGCTTAATTAGGCCGTCGATACGTGAGGCGCTTGCCTTCGATACCCTTGAGAGCAATTGCCGCACGATCCGTATCGTTCACGCCTAAACCGGAACGGTTGTTGTGGCGAAATTCAAACTCGGAAACATAACGTCCTAGGTGTTGCTCGCTGCAAAAGCGGTATGTGCCCTTCATGCTGCGCTTGAAGTTGCCAAAGAAATTCTCGACGGCGTTCGTGGTCTGCCCGTCTTTGCCGATATAGAAGCCAGTTCCGTGTGAGCCATGCTCAACAGTTTTGTGAGCATCAAATTCTTTTCCGACTTCGACGTACAGGCGGCTTTCGTCGGTGTGCAGTTCCGACTTACGGTCAATGTTACGAACGAGAATTTCGCGGACGCCAGCCGATGTTGCGGTCTTAACGTGAAAGGCGCGGACTTGGCCTTTGCTTTCCACCAGCGCGACGATCTGCTGCTTGTGGCTGTGGCCTTTCTTGTAGCCCTTCGCGCGTTTGGATGAGTTGCCGTAATAGGTTTCGTCCGCTTGAACGGCTTTGCCCTTGCCGCCCATCGGGGTCGTGGGTGTGGTTTTCATAGCCTCGCGGATGCGGTGGCAGAGAAACCACGCGGTTTTATAGGTCACGCCAAGCGAGCGATGAATTTCATGGGCGGAAACGCCGTTCTTGCCGGAATTGAGCAAATGAATAGCCAGCAGCCATTTATGGATCGGAACATGCGAACGCTCCATGACCGTCCCGGTGCGGGCCGTGAACTTGTCGCGGCAATCGTTGCATTGGAACATACCGGCCTGTGTTTCGCCGCCCATGCGGGTAACGGTCACGGAGCCGCAATGCGGGCAGTTGACGCCATCCGGCCAGCGGGAGGCCTCTAAATGGGCCACAGCGGCCTTTTCGTTGGTGAACTGGGGGGCGGTAAGGTTTGCGTTCGGCATTGGAAGCTCCTATGCCGCGAAATATGCCCTATCCAATCTGCTAAGTCAAGTATATAAATGCGAATATAATCCTATAGTGGAAAAGGGACAAGGCGCCAAACCGCCCTCGTCCCAAGGCGGCGCGAAGCGCCATCTCGAAGATGGGGCGGCCACCCGATTGCCGCGCCTGTTTTTGTCAACCCTTTGGCGCCAGGTTCTTGGCGTCAAGCGCGGCGTGGGCCTCGCCGACGAGCCGGTAGATTTCAGCGCGCTCCTTGACCGGCGTGAACTCCGCGGTCTGGTCGTGCAGGAACTGGATGCCCTTGCGCCAGGCCCCGTCCTTGAACGAGGCGGCCCAGTCATCGTCGAGAATGAGGATCTCGCCATTCTCGCCGCGCGTGGCGTGCGGCTCCATGCGGCCATCGGGGCGCAAGCGCCGAAACCACGGCACGTCATCGGCGCTCTGGTCGTCCGGTGACGGCACAGCCGCGCGCTCCTCGGCCAGCGTCACGATATCGCGCGTGCGGATGACGCCTTCCGGCCAGGTGCGGGTGAAGTCGGCGACCAGGTCCTTGAATTCGGCCGAGCCGAGCGCGGCATCGCAGGAAGCCTTGTCCGCGAAACGATAGACCGCGTAATGCACGCCCGGCTCGGTCTCGCTCCAGAACCGCCAAGCCTTGTCACATTTGAAGACCGTGATCGCCCACGGCAGGTGGTCGGCCGAATACCAGGCGTCGAATTTATCGCGAAGGTTTTCGGCGACGACGGCGCGGACGAGGAAGAAGGTGGATTGGGATAACTTTGCCCTACGACGCATTTCGTAAAATCGTTCCTTCACACCGGCAAATTATCGTGCTTCCTGCTTGGCATCTCGACCTTCTTGCCCTTGAGCATCGCCAGCGCGCGCGCGATGCGGCGGCGGGTCGAGTGCGGCATGATGACGTCGTCGATATACCCGCGCTCGGCGGCGACGAAGGGCGACAGAAAGCGGTCCTCGTATTCCTTGGTGCGCGTGGCGATCTCGTCCTTGCCGCCGCCACGGAAGATGATCTCGACCGCGCCCTTGGCGCCCATGACGGCAATCTGCGCGGTCGGCCAGGCGTAATTGAGATCTCCGCCGACATGCTTTGACGCCATCACGTCATAGGCGCCGCCGAAGGCCTTGCGCGTGATGACGGTGACCAGCGGCACCGTGCACTGGCTGTAGGCGAACAGCAGCTTGGCGCCGTGCTTGATCAGCCCGTTATATTCCTGCGCCGTACCGGGCAAAAATCCGGGCACGTCGACGAAGGTCACGATCGGGATCGAGAAGGCGTCGCAAAACCGCACAAAGCGCGCCGCCTTGCGCGAGGCGTCCGAGTCGAGCACACCGGCCAGCACCATCGGCTGGTTGGCGACGAAGCCGGTTGTCTTGCCGGCAATGCGGCCGAAGCCGGTGACGATGTTTTTCGCATACGCCGACGCTATCTCGAAGAAGTCGCCCTCGTCGGCGACTTTGAGGATCAGTTCCTTGATGTCGTAGGGCTTGTTCGGATTGTCCGGGATCAACGTGTCGAGCGATTCATCGATGCGGTCGGCGGGGTCCTGCGTCGGCCATTCCGGCACGCCGCTCTCGTTGTTGGCGGGCAGGAAGTCGATCAGCCGGCGCATCTGCAGCAGGCATTCGACGTCGTTCTCGAACGCGCCATCGGCGACGCCCGACTTGGTGGTGTGCACCGAGGCGCCGCCCAGCTCCTCGGCCGTGACGACTTCGTTGGTGACTGTTTTCACCACGTCCGGCCCGGTCACGAACATGTAGCTGGTGCCGCGCACCATGAAGATTAAGTCGGTCATGGCCGGCGAATAGACGTCGCCGCCGGCGCACGGTCCCATGATGACGGAGATTTGCGGAATGACGCCGGAGGCCAGCACGTTGCGCTTGAACACCTCGCCGTAGCCGCCCAAAGCGGCCACGCCCTCCTGGATGCGGGCGCCGCCGGCGTCGAACAGGCCGATGACCGGCGCGCGCGCCTTCATCGCCATATCCTGCACCTTCATGATCTTCTGCGCGTGCGTTTCCGACAGCGAGCCGCCGAACACGGTGAAGTCCTTGGAGAACAGATAAACCGTGCGGCCGTTGACCGTGCCCCAGCCGGTGACCACGCCGTCGCCGGGGATCTTGGTCTTTTCCATGCCGAATTCGGCCGAACGGTGCTCGACGAACATGTCGAACTCCTCGAACGAGCCCTTGTCGAGCAGGAGCTCGATGCGCTCGCGCGCGGTCAGCTTGCCGCGCTTGTGCTGGGCGTCGATTCGTTTCTCGCCGCCGCCCAGGCGGGCCTCTTCCCGCCGCTTTTCCAGTTTGTCGAGGATGTCCTTCATGGCCGCTTGCGCCCCGCGCTCGATACCCCGGTCTTTGGCTGCAAAAGCCATACCACGGCATGCGGCGGCGCGGCAGGCGTCATGCGGCGCCTGGCTTTGTCCGGAAAGCCTGATTAGAACCCCTGCATGACCGACGCCAGCAAGGCCGCCAGACTGCTACAGCAGGGCCTGTTTCACCACCGCCAGGGCCAGATCGAGCAGGCCATGGAGCGCTATGTCGAGGTGCTGCAAGGCGACCCGGAAAACGCCGACGCGCTCTATTACGTCGCGGTGGTCGCCTGCCAGGGCGGCGAGCTCGCGGAAGGCATCAAGCTGGCGCGCCGCGCCATCTCGATCGGGCCGCCGCAGGCGCGGCTGCACAATCTGCTCGGCCAGGCGCTGTACCGGCACGGCGAGCGGCTGGAGGCGATCAAGAATTTCGACCGCGCCCTCGAACTCGATCCGAATTTCGCCGAGGCCCACGGCAACCGCGCCAATGTGCTCGCCGATGCCGGTTTTCCCGACGAGGCGCTTAAAAGCTTCGACCGCGCGCTGGCGCTAAAGCCGGATTCGGCGACCGACTGGGTCAACCGCGGCGCGGTGCTGCAATCGATCGGCCGTCATCAGGAGGCGCTGGCGAGTTTCCAGAAGGCGGTCGCCAGCGCGCCCGATCTGGCCGAGGCCCACGTCAATCGCGGCAACGCGCTCAAGGATCTCGGCCAATTCGACGCCGGCGCCGGCAAGCCGGACACTCCCCGCTTCGATGAGGCGGACGCAGCCTACAGCGAAGCGATCAAGATCGACAAGACGTTCGACCCGGCTTTTCTCGGGCGCGGCCTGCTGCGCATGTTGCGCGGCGACTGGGAGCACGGCTTTGCCGACTACGAGCATCGCTCGGCCGTGGGCGAGCCGACTTACACGCCGCTGCCCGATCCGTTGTGGGACGGCGAAAAGCGCGCCGGCGAACGCGTCGTGCTGGTCAGCGAACAGGGCCTCGGCGACACCATCCAATTCTGCCGCTTCGCGCCTTTGCTCGTGGCGCGCGGTTTCGACGTCACGCTATTGACGCGCAAGGCCATGGCGCCGCTGCTGACGGGCCTGCCCGGCGTCACCATCGCGACCGATGCCGACGAACTCGCCAAGAGCAAACGGCCGCTGCGCTGGCTGCCGCTGTTGAGCGTTCCCGGCGTGCTCGGCATCCGGCCGACGAGCGTGCCGGCCGCGGTGCCCTACCTCGCGGCCGAGCCGGCGCGCGTCAATGCCTGGCGCGCTAAGCTCGGCGCCGGCGGTTTCAAGGTCGGCATCAACTGGGGCTCGGGTCATTCGAACTATAACAGCACCGCCAGGCGCGACATTCCGCTGGCGCAATTTGCGCCCTTGGCCGCGCTGCCCGGCGTGCAACTGGTCTCGCTGCAAAAAGGGCCGGCCGCCGTGCAGATCGCCGAGGTTCCGTTCGGCGACCGCATCATGACGCTGAACGCCGATCCCGACGCCGATGCGAATTTCTTCCTCGATACCGCGGCCGTGATGATGAGCCTCGATCTGATCGTCACCTGCGACACCTCGGTCACGCATCTGGCCGGCGCGCTGGCGCGGCCGGTGCTCACCGCGGTGCCGGTGATCGGCGACTGGCGCTGGCTGCTTGGGCGCGACGACTCGCCCTGGTATCCGACGCTGCGGCTGTTCCGCCAGCACGACGACGGCCGCTGGGAGCCGGTGTTCGCGCGTATCGCAGAGGCCGTGCGCGACATGGCGGCGCAAGCCGCAAAAGCCTAGGTCCGCCGCGATCCGCCGGAACTTTTTCCGCTCCCCGCGCGTTGGGCTGCCACAAACGGGGAGTATCGCCATGAGTACAAGCAAGACCACCGCCGGCCGCAACGGTACGCCGCGCCTCAAGACGCCGACCGATCTCGGGTCCAATGCCAGCAGGGATATCGCCGGCGCGCTCAATGCGATCCTGGCCGACACCTTCGCACTTTATCTCAAGACCAAGAATTTCCATTGGCACGTCAGCGGACCGCATTTCCGCGACTACCATCTGCTACTCGACGAGCAGGCCGACCAGATCTTCGCCAGCACCGACGTGATCGCCGAACGGGTGCGCAAGGTCGGCGGCAATACCCTGCGCTCGATCGGCGATATTTCGCGCCAGCAGCGCCTGGCAGACAACGACGCGGCCTATGTCTCGCCCGACGATATGTTGGCGGAGCTGCGCGACGACAACCAGCGCGTGGTGGCCTCGATGCGCGAGGCGCACGGCCTGTGCGACGAGCATGAGGACGTGGCGACCGCCAGCCTGCTCGAGGTGTTTATCGACGAGGCCGAGCGGCGCGTCTGGTTCTTGTACGAGGCCGGCCGCCGCGGCGATCCGACCGGGCATTAATCCGGATTACGGTGCGTGCCTGAGCGCCGCGACGGCAGCCGCAAACTCGGCCTGACGATAGGCGCGGCGTTCGAGCATCAGCTCGTCACGGCCCCACTGCGACATCTGCCAGTCTTCATCGACATGCGCGGCCGCCCAGGCAATGTCATCATCAAGCGCGCCGGCGTTCAGCGCCAAGGCCAGCAGGCTTGAGCCAGTCAGCGTCGTGATCGACGATACGGCGCCCAAGCGCCAGGGATCGGCCGGGATGGTTGCGCGCGCGGCGGCGACGGCCTCAGGCGGCTGCGCCACATGCATGACGCCCTGCGCCAGCACGAAACGGGCGCCCAACGTGTCACGCGCCCAGGCCAGCACCGGATCCCAATGCCGCGCTTGCAGCTCGACCAGGCCGGCCGGCGCCGCGGCGCGATAGCACAGCAAGTCGGAACCGAGATATTGCGCCACCTCGTCGGCGACCGGCTGCGGCGCATCCGCCACTGCGTCGAGCACCGCATTGACGAGCCGGGTGAGCGGCATGCGGCCCGGATCGATCAATTCGGCTTGCGCGTTCCACTCATCGGCGAGCTTCTCGGCCAAGGTCCGGCTTGGGGCGGCCAGCGTGCGGCGCGCCGGCGTCTTTACCGGCTTACCGTCGAGCAACAAGGCAAAGCCGCCCTCGCCTTCGCCGACATGCGCCTGGCTGTAGAATCGCTTGCGCAATTGCGGCCGCGCACCGCGGCGCGCCGCCTCGCGGGGGTCGAGCGGCTGGTTTTCGAAAATCTCGGTGAAAATCTCACGCATCGAAGTCACATGATTGTGCGCCGCAACACGGGCGGAACCTTGGCGGGCGGCCGGACGCCCTATGCCGAAAAATAGCCGGTCCGGCGCCTATAAGCATTAACGCAAAGCGGCGATTTTGCCGCGCCGCGGTCATGCTACCGCCCCTTTCAGGGAGCGAAAAAGGTCAGCATTGACTTGCAGTTGATAGGACGCAGCCCTGACGGAAGGATAGGTAGCCTTGGGGGGTTCTAACCCATATATTCCGCCTCCTGAATCGCGGCCGTCCAAGAAAGCCGCGCCGGGGGCAAACCCAGCCGCTGCAAGGCTGTGACGCGACACCGTTTGTGTCATCTGCGTAGCGGGGCGCGTTTCGAGGAGTGAATGAAGAATACCAACATTGCCGCGCCCGACTACTTCCACAAGGTCGTGGATTGCCAATGGGCTTGTCCGGCGCACACGCCCGTTCCTGAATATATCCGGTTGATCGCGGCGGGCCGTTATTCCGACGCCTACATGGTCAACTGGCATTCGAACGTATTTCCGGGGGTGCTCGGCCGCACCTGCGACCGGCCGTGCGAGCCGGCCTGCCGGCGCGTGCGCGTTGAGGACGAGCCGGTGGCGATCTGCCGCTTGAAGCGCGTCGCCGCGGATTACAAAGACGACATCACCGCGCGGCTGCCCAAGCCCGCGCAAAAGAAAAATGGCAAGCGCGTCGCCCTGGTCGGCGGCGGCCCGGCCTCGCTCACTGTCGCGCGCGATCTCGCGCCGCTCGGTTACGACGTGGTGGTGTTCGACAGCGATCCGAAAGCCGGCGGCATGATCCGTTCGCAAATTCCGAAGTTCCGCCTGCCGGACAGCGTGATCGACGAGGAAACCGGTTACATCCTCGGCCTCGGCGTCGATTTCCGCGGCGGCAAGCGCATCGACAGCATGAAGGCGCTGCTGGCGGAAGGCTGGGCCGCGATCTTCGTCGGCTCCGGCGCGCCGCGCGGCCGCGATCTCGACATTCCCGGCCGCAAGGAAGCAGCCTCGAACATCCACATAGGCATCGACTGGCTGTCCTCAGTCTCGTTCGGCCACGTCACCAAGATCGGCAAGCGCGTGATCGTGCTCGGCGGCGGCAACACCGCCATGGATTGCTGCCGCTCCTCGCGCCGGCTCGGCGGCGAAGAAGTGCAGGTCGTGGTGCGCTCGGGTTTCGAGGAAATGAAGGCATCGCCTTGGGAAAAGGAAGACGCCATGCACGAGGGCATCCCGATTCACAATTACCTGGTGCCCAAGGAATTCACCCACGACAACGGCAAGCTCACCGGCATCACCTTCGAGAAGGTCAAGGCCGAGAAGGACGCCAAGGGCCGCCGCAAGCTGGTGAATGCCGGCGAGCCGGATCAACACTTTCCCTGCGACGACGTGCTGGTCGCGGTCGGCCAGGAGAACGCCTTCCCCTGGATCGAGCGCGACTGCGGCATCGAGTTCAACGAATGGGACATGCCCAAGGTCGATACCGTGACCTTTGCCTCGACCAACCCGAAAGTATTTTTCGGCGGCGACGCCGCCTTCGGCCCGAAGAACATCATCTGGGCGGTGGCGCACGGCCACGAGGCCGCCGTCTCGATCGACAAGCTGCTCAATGGCGAGAACATCGCCGACCGGCCGCCGGCGGCGGTCGCGTTGATGAGCCAGAAGATGGGCATCCACGAATGGTCCTACGACAACGAGGTCGAGCTCGATAAGCGTTACAAGGTGCCGCATCGCGACCTCGGCGTGGCGCTCAAGGACATCAAGGCCGAGGTCGAGCTGGGCTTCGATCCTCAGCTCGCGCTGGCGGAAGCCGGCCGCTGCCTGAATTGCGACGTCCAGACGGTGTTCTCGGCGCAGCTCTGCATCGAATGCGACGCCTGTGTCGACTTCTGCCCGATGGACTGCATCACCTTCACGCAGAACGGCGAGGAAGCCGAGCTGCGTACCCGGCTGACCGCGCCGGCGCGCAATCTCGCCCAAGACCTTTACGTCCATGACGGGCTCAAGACCGGCCGCGTCATGGTGAAAGACGAGGACGTCTGCCTGCATTGCGGCCTGTGCGCCGAGCGTTGCCCGACCGGTGCCTGGGACATGCAGAAATTCTTGCTCGATATGACCTACGCAGGGACTTCATGCCGACCGCCACACCGATCAGCCGCGTAAACGATTTCGTCGTTCGCTTCGCCAACGTCAACGGCTCGGGCTCCGCCAGCGCCAACGAGATGTTCGCGCGCGCGGTGCTGCGCATGGGCATTCCGGCGGCGCCACGCAATATCTTCCCGTCCAATATTCAGGGCCTGCCGACCTGGTACGAGGTGCGCGTCACCGAGGCGAACCATCTCGGCGCGCGCGGCGGCACCGATTTGATAGTGGCGATGAATCCGCAGACCTTCGACAAGGACATCGCCGGCATCGAGCCTGGCGGCTACCTGCTCTACGATTCGACCAAGCCGCTGCCGGCGTCGAAATTCCGCCAGGACATCACCGTCATCGGCGTGCCGCTGACCGCCATCTGCAACCGCGAATACACCGATCCGCGCCAGCGCCAACTGTTCAAGAACATCATTTATATCGGCGTGCTGACCGCGCTCCTTGAGATGGACGTGAAAGTGGTCGAGCAGCTGATCGGCGAGCAGTACAAAGGCAAGGAAAAGCTGATCGAGCCCAATATCAAGGCGCTGCATATCGGGCGCGACTACGCGACCCTGAACCTCGCCTGCCCGATCGGCCTGCGGCTGAAAAAGAGCAGCAAGGTCGGCGATCGCATCTTCATCGAGGGCAATTCGGCGGCGGCGCTTGGCGCGGTCTATGGCGGCGCCACGGTCTGCGCCTGGTATCCGATCACGCCGTCCTCGGGCCTGGCCGACGCCTTCACGCAGCATTGCGCCAGACTGCGCGTCGATAAAACGAGCGAGCGCGCCAAATACGCGATCATCCAGGCCGAGGACGAGCTCGCTTCCATCGGCATCGTCATCGGCGCCAGTTGGAACGGCGCGCGCGCCTTCACGGCGACCTCCGGGCCCGGCATTTCGCTGATGCAGGAGTTTATCGGCCTCGCTTATTTCGCGGAAATCCCGGCGGTGATCTTCGACGTTCAGCGCGCCGGTCCTTCGACCGGCATGCCGACGCGCACGCAACAGTGCGACATCATCTCCTGCGCCTATGCTTCGCACGGCGACACCAAGCACGTCTTGCTGTTCCCGGAGGATCCAGCGGAGAGCTTCGACTTCAGCGCGCAGGCCTTCGACCTCGCCGACCGGCTGCAGACGCCGATCTTCGTCATGCTCGATCTCGACATCGGCATGAACCACCATTTGTCGAGGCCGCTCACCTGGGACGACAGCCGCAAATACGACCGCGGCAAGGTGATGACCGCCGAGGAACTCGAAGCCGGCAAGGAATTCGGCCGCTATCTCGACGTCGACGGCGACGGCATCACCTACCGCACCTATCCCGGCACGCACCCGACCAAGGGCTCGTTCTTCACCCGCGGCACCTCGCGCGACCGTTACGCCAAATACACCGAGGAAGGCGCGCCCTACGTCGACAACATGCAGCGTCTGGTGCGCAAGTTCGACACCGCCAAGGACCTGGTGCCGCGCCCGCTTCTGGCCAATGCCGACAAGCCGACCAAATACGGCGTGATCTATTACGGCTCGACCGCGCCGGCGATGGACGAAGCGATCCACATGATCGAGGCGCACGGCCACGCGCTCGACCGCATGCGCATCCGCGCCTTCCCGTTCCATTCATCGGTCAACAGCTTCGTCGCCGACCATGACTTTGTGTTCGTGGTCGAGCAGAACCGCGACGCGCAGTTGCGCTCGCTCATCGTCAACGAATGCGGCATCGATCCGGTGCGGCTGGTGCCGATCCCGCATTACGACGGCACGCCGATTACCGCCCGCTTCATCGCCAAGGCGATCGGCGAGCATCTCGACAAGCTGAAAGTGACGCCGATGAAGGTGAGCTCATGACCTACCTCGCCAAGCCGAAATTCCAGCATCCCGACCTGCCGAAGAACGAGTTCGGCTACACCCACCGTGACTACGAGGGCACGGTCTCGACGCTGTGCGCCGGCTGCGGCCACGACTCGATCACGGCCGCGATCATCCAAGCCTGCTTCGAGCTGTCGATCGAGCCGCATCGGGTGGCCAAGATTTCCGGCATCGGCTGCTCGTCCAAGACGCCGACTTATTTCCTCGGCAATTCGCACGGCTTCAATTCGGTGCATGGGCGCATGCCGTCGGTGCTCACGGGCGCTAATCTCGCCAACCGCGACCTGATCTATCTCGGCGTCTCCGGCGATGGCGACAGCGCCTCGATCGGGCTCGGCCAGTTCGCCCATTCGATCCGGCGCGGCGTCAACATGACCTATATCGTCGAGAATAACGGCGTGTATGGCCTGACCAAAGGCCAATTCTCCGCCACCGCCGACCGCGGCTCGAAGTCCAAGCGCGGCTTCATCAATACCGACAATTCCATCGATCTGGCGGCCCTGGCGCTGCAGCTTGGCGCCGGCTTCGTCGCCCGCTCATTCTCCGGCGACAAGCAGCAATTGGTGCCGATCATCAAGGCGGCGATCGCGCACAAGGGCGCGGCCTTCATCGACATCATCTCGCCTTGTGTCGCCTTCAACAACCACGCCGGCTCGACTAAGAGCTTCGATTTCGTGCGAGAGCACAACGAGGCGGTAAACCGGCTCGATTTCATGTCGAGCCGCATGCCGATCGAGGTGCAGTACGAGCCCGGCACGGTCGAGGTGGTGGAGCAGCACGACGGCTCCAAATTGACGCTGCGCAAGCTCGCCGCCGACTACGAGCTGCATGACCGCGCCGCCGCGCAAGGCTTCCTGCAGCAGCAGGCCGCCAAGGGCCAGATCGTCACCGGATTGCTTTACGTCGAGCGCGAAGCGGAAGACCTGCATGCCCATCTGCACACGGTCGACGCCCCGCTCAACACGCTGTCCGAGAAAGAGCTCTGCCCCGGCCAGGCGGCGCTGGAGAAGTTCAACGCCTCGCTGCGTTAGGCGTTAAGGTCGGCCCATGGAACGCCGCCCGCTCGGGCAATCCGGTCTGCATCTTGCGCCGCTGATGCTCGGCACCAACGTCTTCGGCTGGAACGTCGACGAGAAGACCTCGTCCGCCATCCTGGACGCTTTTGCCGATGTCGGCTTCAACGCCATCGACACCTCCGACAGCTATTCGCGCTGGGTGCCGGGCCATCAGGGCGGCGAGTCGGAAACCATCATCGGCAACTGGCTCAAAAAGAGCGGCAAGCGCGGCAAGGTCCTGATCGCCACCAAGGTCGGCGAGGATATGGGCGAAGGCCGCAGCCTGAAAAAAGATTACATCCTGCGCGAATGTGAGGCGTCGCTGCGGCGCCTGCAGACCGACCGCATCGACCTCTACCAGACCCATTTCGACGACGACGTCACGCCGGTCGAGGAAACCATGCAGGCCTATGCGCAGCTGGTCGCGGCAGGCAAAGTGCGCGCCCTTGGCGCTTCCAATATGAGCCCGGCACGCTTGACCGCCTCGCTGGCCGCCAGCGAAGAGCTTGGCCTGCCGCGCTATGAGGGCCTGCAACCGCTCTACAATCTGTCCGACCGCAACGAATTCGAGACCGAATTCGAGCCTATTTGCCGGCGGGAGAAAATCGGCGTCATTCCCTATTACGGCCTCGCCGCCGGCTTTCTCACCGGCAAATACCGCGCGCCGGCTGATGCCGACAACAACCCGGCGCGCGCTGGCAGGCTGAAGAAATATCTCGACGCCCGCGGCATGCGGATCTTGAAGGTGCTGGACGCCGTGGCGGCGCGCCACGCCGCGCTGCCGGCGCAAATCGCGCTGGCCTGGCTGATCGGGCGCGTCACCGCCCCGATCGTCAGCGCCACCAGCGTCAGGCAATTGGCCGAGATCATGAAGGCGCCTGAACTCAAACTCTCGGCTGAGGATATCGCGGCGCTCGATCGCGCCGGCGCCTGACAGGAAAAAAGCGCCCCGTGCGGCACACTGGACGCCCTTTTCTTACGCACACAGACTTTTCAGGACGCGGAAGCCGCTTCCTTCTCGTACCAAGGCGCGTAAAGCGGCGTTGTCCCGGTTTCGAGGTAGCTCTTGAGATTGGACAGCACCAGCGGCCAGCCGTTGCTGATGCCGGCAAATACCTTGCTGTCCGGCGCGAAATCATCGTGCGTCACCGTGAGCTTGACCTGATCTTTCTGCTTCTCGAGGTCCATCACCACGCGCGAGGGCTTCTCGCCGCTGTAAAGCTCATTGTGCATCGGCTGGAAAGTGTACGACAGTCGCCGCGGCGGATCGTTTACCAGAATCTGGCCTTGCAGGATCAGCTTGCTTTCGCGGTGGAATTCGATGGGTGAACCCACCTTCCAGTCGGAGGTCGCGGCGTTTCCGAACCAGAACTTTCCGGTCGCTTCGGTTGAGGTCAGCGCCTTGAATACCTTCTCCGGCGTCGAAGCAATATAGGTCACGTAGACGAATGTCGGTTTACTCATGACTTTTTCTCCTTAAGGACAAGTTCACCGGTTTCCAGCAGCGACTTGACGTTCGACAGGATGCGCGGCCAGCCGCCGGACACCGCTTCGATGAATTTCGTGCCGTCGCCTTCGAGCTGGTGCGTGACGGTCAGCTTGACTGCATCGTCTGCGGCCGGCTCGATCTCGATGGTGCAGCGCGACCACCCTTCGGCTTTTATTTCCGGCTTCCATTCGTTGCGCCATCTGAGGACCAGACGCCGCGGCCGGTCGATCTCGATGATCTCGCCGCTATCGGCGACGCGGCCGTCGGGGAACACCAGCCGCCATGGCGAGCCCGCTTTCCAATCAGTCTCATGGTGCGTGCCGAACCAGGTCTTGGGCGTGAACTCGGGGCTGGTCAGCGCCGACCACACTTTCTCGGCCGACGCGCGAATGTAGGTGACGTAGACGAAACTCGGTTTACCCATCACTCCTCTCCTGCTTCCAGTGCTCTTTTCATGTCGCTCAACGCCCGAAGACGATGGCTTTCGAATTTCCCGATCCAGCGCTCGCCGATCTCATGGATCGGCACCGGATTGAGGTAGTGCAGCTTCTCGCGGCCGCGTTTAACGGTCGCGACCAAGTTGGCCTCCTCCAGAAGGCCGAGGTGCTTGCTGACCGCCTGGCGCGTCATGTCCAGGCGCTCACAGAGCTGGCCCAAAGTCTGGCCGTTATTGGCGCGCAGGCGATCCAGAAGATCCCGGCGGCTTGGGTCGGCCAGCGCTTTAAAAACCAAATCCATAATGACAATATGCAACCTTTTGGTTACCTGTCAAGGCGCAATTTTGCGACGCAAGCGGCGGCGCTGTTTTATTGATTAATGCACGAGCCCACGAAGGCCGTGTGATCGCCGCCGTAATTGCCGGCCTGGGTCGCGCAGCGCACAGCGCGATCCTGATAGGTCTCGGTCCGGTTGGGGCCGGACGGCGCCAGCACCGGTTGGTTCGGCACCACCTGCCCGGTCTGCGGCACCACAAAGGACGGCGCGACGGCGGCTTGCGGCAGCGACGCCGGCACTTCCGTCGACGGCGGGATCACCACGTGCTCGGTCGAGCCCCGCGGCGTCTTGTATTTCGGCGGCACCCCCGGCTCGGGCCGCATGATGTTGTAGCGCCCCATATAATCGACTTGAGCAAACGAAGGTGTGGCCCTGGGGGCGAGCGCCAAGACAATCAGGACCGCGGCAAAAGCGTTACGCATCAGGACCTCCCGGGGTTTCGCATCGCATCAAACACTCAACGCGGCAGCCGGAACAATCCTGCGCTGTCACTGCAAGGCGGAGCGCCGGGTGTAATCGGCCATCTGGTCGCGCGGCACGCCGATGGAGGCGCCGTATTGCATGTAGCGGGGGCTCCGGTCGGTGGCGTCGATGCGCGCCGGCGCGTCGTTGCTGCCCGGCGTGGAAATCACCGGGGGCGGGGGCGGTGGCATCGGATAGGTCTGCGGACTTTGCGAATTTTGCGCGGCGGCGGCGGTCGCCGAAACCGCAATCACTGCGGCCAACAGAATTGATGCGCGCATGAGGTTACTCCTCCTCCGGCGCCTCGACGATCGGGTCGTAGCGCTTGGCGTCAAAGCCGAGCAGGTTCCAGGACTGCTCCATATGGGGCGGTAATGGCGCGCTCACGTCAATGGTTCCACCGCGCGGATGCGGTACCGCGATACGGCGCGCCAGCAGATGCAGTTTGTTCTGCATGCCGCCTGGCAATTCCCAGTTCTCGATATTGAAATATTTCGGGTCGCCGATAATCGGATTGCCGACATGCGCCATGTGAGCGCGCAATTGATGGGTGCGGCCGGTGACGGGTTTAAGTGAAATCCAGGCGAGCTTCTGCGCCGCCGTCTCGACCACCGCGTAGTAAGTCACCGCGTGCACGGCGTCCTTGTCGCCGTGCTTGGCGATGCGCATGAAGGAATCTTCCTCGACCTCCTGCTTGGCGAGGAAAGTCGAAATCCGGCCCTGCGGCGGCTTGGGCACGCCCGCGACCAACGCCCAGTAGATCTTGCGCGCCGAGCGCGAGCGAAAAGTCTTGCCGAGTGCGGCGGCGGCAAAGCGCGTTCTTGCCACCAGCAGGCAGCCGGCGGTGTCCTTGTCGAGCCGGTGCACCAGGCGCGGGCGTTGTGCATCGGGGTGGCTCCCGCGCAGCGCGCCCAGCATGCCGTCGATATGGCGCGTGGTGCCGGAGCCGCCCTGCACGGCAAGGCCCGCCGGTTTGTTGAGCACGAGAACGTCGTCGTCTTCGTAGAGCATGATCGACTTGAGAAAGAAGCGGTCCTTTTGCGTCGCCGGCGCGTCGTCGCGCGGCTTGGGCGCATCCAGCTTGAGCGGCGGAATGCGCACCGCCTGCCCCGCCTCGAGCCGCGCCTTCGGCTGGGTGCGCTTGCCATTCACGCGCACCTCGCCTTTGCGAATGATCCGCTGGATGTGGCTGAACGACAGGCCAGGGAAACGTGCCTCGAAAAAACGGTCGACCCGCATGCCGTTTTCGTCCGGCGTGACGTTGACGGTCTGCACGGCGGCCGAAAATTGCGCCGGCTTTGGCGCGACCACCGGCGGCGGCGCAGGCGCAAAAGCGACCGGCTGCTCGCGCGGGCGCGCGGGAAAGGCACGGCCCCTGCCGCCGTCGCGCTTGGGAGAATGCTTCACGCGCAGATCGGACTGGCGCGGGTTGGAACGTTCCTTGTGCCGCTCCTGGGAGCGTTCCCGGTTGCGCTCGTCGCGATCGCGGCCGTGACCCCGGCCGCGCGGCGCCGTCGCTTTCTTGCCGCCGCCATAGCCGCCTTTGCGCATTCTCATGTCAAATCATCCGCTATGGACAGCGCTGCAAATAGCCGCGCATGCCGTGATCCCAGGTCACCGAAAGCCGTCCGGCATGCGCGTGCAGCGAAACCGGGATCGACTTTTCGCCCGTCTCGCTCCAGCAGAAGGCCTGGATGTAAATCGTATCGCCGGTTTTGTACATGCGTCCGATCCGGCAGCTATCGCCCTGCCAGCGCACCGCGTAATTGCTCACCACCAGCGGCGATTGCGCGCCCAAGCCCGCAATGCCCTCGCAGGCCGATACATCGGCCGCCCAGCGGCCGGTGACCGGCTCCCCTGCCTCGCTTGATGTTGCATTGAATACCGATAGCCCCGCGAGTACCGCCGCAAGCTTCCAAGACGTCATTCCGAATTCCGTTCCTTGCGAATCTTCGCCCAATAATCCAGCCGCTTTCTCACCTCGCGCTCGAAGCCACGCTCGGGCGGATCGTAGAATTGCCGACGCGGCAGCGCGTCGGGAAAATAGTTCTGGCCGGAGAAGGCTTCCTCGGAGTCGTGATCGTAGGCATAGCCGCGGCCGTAACCTTCCTCTTTCATCAGCGTGGTCGGCGCGTTGAGGATGTGCTTGGGCGGCAGCAGCGAACCGGCCTGCTTGGCCGTTCGCATGGCTGCGCCAAAGGCCGCATAGGACGCGTTCGATTTCGGCGCGGTCGCCATGTAGAGCACCGCTTCCGCGATCGCCAGCTCGCCTTCGGGGCTCCCGAGAAAATCATAGGCCTCCTTGGCGGCATTGGCGATCACCAGCGCCTGCGGATCGGCGAGCCCGATATCCTCGATCGCCATGCGCACCACCCGACGCGCGATGTAGAGCGGCGGCTCGCCGGCATCCAACATGCGGCAAAGGTAATAAAGCGCGGCGTCGGGATCGGAGCCGCGCACCGATTTATGCAGCGCCGAAATGAGATTGTAGTGGCCGTCCTGCGCCTTGTCGTAGATCGGCGCGCGCCGCTGCACGATTTCTTGCAGTTTCGCCGAGTCGAATTTCTCGTCCTTGCGCGCGGCGCGCCAGATTTCCTCGGCCAGCGTGAGCGCGGCGCGACCGTCGCCGTCGGCCATGCCAATGAGGGCGGTACGGGCATCGGTATCGAGCGGCAGCGGCCGGCCCTCGATCTGCTCGGCGCGCGCCAGCAGCTTTTCGTTTGCCGCGGCATCCAGGGACTTGAACACCAGCACGCGGGCGCGCGACAGCAGCGGCGCGTTGAGCTCGAACGACGGATTTTCGGTGGTGGCGCCGACCAGGATGATGGTGCCGTCCTCCATCACGGGGAGGAAACTGTCCTGCTGCGCGCGGTTGAAGCGATGGATTTCATCGACAAACAGCAGCGTGCCCTGCCCCAGCTCGCGGCGGCGGCGCGCTTCCTCGAACGCCTTCTTGAGGTCGGCGACGCCGGTGAAGATCGCGGAAAGCTGCTCGAAATGCAGGTCGGTCGCCTGCGCCAGCAGCCGCGCCACCGTGGTCTTGCCGGTGCCGGGCGGGCCCCAGAACACCAGCGAGCCGAGTGAACGGGTTGCCAGCATGCGGGTCAGCGCGCCATCTGGTCCAAGCAGATGGTCCTGCCCTACCACCTCGTCGAGCTTGGTCGGGCGCAAGCGGTCGGCGAGCGGGCGCGGCGCGTCCTTGTCGAGGTGGGCTGCGGCGAACAGCGTCGGTCCCGCTTTGGCGCGCGGGCTCATCCGTTGAAGACCGCGGAAATTTGCTGCCCGCCACGGCGGATGATGATTTGCCAGGACCGGTTCGGCGTCCCGGTGGCCCGCTCGAGATCGCGGGTCTTGGCGATTTTCTGATCGTTCACGGAAACGATAACGTCGCCGCGCTGGAAGCCAAGATTGCTGGCGTAGGAACCGTTGTCGATGTCGACAATCACGACGCCTTCGTCAGCGCCCTGCAATTGCAGTTCGTCGGCGAGCGCCGGCGACAGATTGGCGACCTTGGCGCCGGAAAACGGCGAGCGCGACCGGATGGTGATCTCGTCGCGCGCGATATCGGGCGCAGTCTGCAACGCCACCTTGACGCTCAGCGGCCGTCCGGCGCGCAGCAAATCGAGCGCCGCAGTGCCGCCGAGCGGCTTGGTGGCAAAGCGGTAGTCGAAGGCGTTGACGTCGTCGACCGCCTGGCCGTCGACCGAAAGAATCACGTCGCCGGCCTTGAGGCCGGCATGATCGGCCGGGCTGCCGGACGTAACGCTGGCGACCAGCGCGCCGGCCGGGCGCTTCAGGCCCATGCTGTCGGCGATATCGGCGGTCACGGCCTGCAGCTTGGCGCCGAGCCAGGGCCGCTTGACCGCAGCCCCACCGCTCTTGGCCGAGGCCACCACCACCCGCACCATGTTGGCCGGGATCGCAAAGCCGACGCCCTGCGAGCCGCCCGAGCGCGAGAAGATCGCGGTATTGATGCCGACCAGCCGGCCGGTGAGATCGACCAGCGCGCCGCCGGAATTGCCCGGATTGATCGCCGCGTCGGTCTGGATGAAGAACTGATAGTCGGTGATGCCGACTTGCGTGCGCGCCAGCGCCGAAACGATGCCATGCGTCACGGTCTGCCCGACGCCGAACGGATTGCCGACCGCGAGCACCACGTCGCCGACTTGAAGCACGTCGGAATTGGCGAAATCCAGGGTCGGAAAGCTCTCATGCGCATCCTTCAGGCGCAGCACGGCGAGATCGCTGCGCTTGTCCTTGAGCACGATCTCGGCTTCGAACTCGCGCTTGTCGGCAAGCGACACCTTCACCTCGTCGGCGCCTTCGATGACGTGGACGTTGGTGACGACCAGGCCGGAGCTGTCGACGATCACGCCGGAGCCGAGCGAGCGCTGCACCTGCGGGCCGCCGCCGCCCGGCACACCGAAAAACTGGCGAAAGATCGGGTCGTCGAACAGCGGGTTGCGGGTCTGCACCGTCTTGGCGGCATAGACATTGACCACCGCCGGCGCGACGTGCTGCACCACCGGCGCATAAGACAGCCGCAGTTCGTTGATGGTCGGCACGCGCCGCTCTTGCGCGGAGGCGGGCGAAAGGCCCGCGGCGGCGATGGCGGCCAGAAAAATCGCGGTCAAAGCGGCCTTGGAGTGCATGGTGTCGATTCCCGGACAATGGCCGAGATATAGGCCCCCCACCGGGCTAAATGAAGGCCGGTTACTCCTTGGCCGGCACCGCGCGCAGATAGGCCACGACCGCGTCGAGGTCCTCGGGCGTGACCGTGGCGTAGTACTGGAATCCCATCGGCGGCTTGAGCTTGCTGCCGTCCCGGCTGATGCCCTGGGTGATGGCCCGCTTGATCTCGTCGTCGGTCCAAGCGCCGATGCCTTTGGTCTTGCTCGAGGTGATGTTGCGCGAGGTCGAGACGCCCCACGGACCGGGGAAGTCGAAACCGCCGGCGCCCAGACGCGTGTCCCACTGACGCGCGCCCTTGTCCATCGGCGTGTGGCATTCCATGCAATGCGCGATGGTGGCGAGATAAAAACCCTTCTTCACTTTGTCGTTCATCATGGCTTCGGCGAAGGGCTTGCTGGCGCCCGGCAGGACGTGTTCCACCTGCGGCATCTTGTAGACCGGGTCCGCCACCTTGTTGCTCACGGGTTTCAGCGTGTGCAGGTAGGCGACGACTGCATTGAGGTCGCGCTCGGTCATGATGTGATAAAAACCGGTCGGCATCACCATCGCGACATGCACGCCGTTCGGGCGCTCGCCGGTGCGCAGCACCTTCTTGATATCGGCGTCGGTCCATTTGCCGATGCCGGTGTCCTTGTCCGGCGTGATGTTGGGCGCCGTCACCTTAAATGGCGGCTCATCCCACGAAAGACCGCCGGAAAAATCCTTGCCTGCAGTCGCCGCCGGCGGCCCTTTTGGCGTGTGGCAATTGCCGCAGGTGAGGATGCCGTTGACCAGATAATCGCCGCGCTTGACCAGATCGGACTGCGCGTTGGCGGCGCCGACGGCGGCGGCGAGAACGGCGAACAGCGTTGTGACAAAACGGACCATGAGGCTCCCCCGGGCGATTGCATGCTGGGATTATACAGAGCCCGCACCCGGCGGCTACCGACGCGCAACAAAAAGGCGGCCCGATGGGCCGCCCTTGTGAATTTCGCGTCATTGACTTTGGATCAAGCCGCCGCGGTCGTCTCTTCGTCGACCTTCTTTTCCTGGACGGGACCTGAATCCTTACCCTTGGCCTCGACGTCGCGGTCGACGAACTCGATCACGGCATTGGCGGCGTTGTCGCCATAGCGGAAGCCGGCCTTGAGCACGCGGGTATAGCCGCCCTTGCGGTCCTTGTAGCGCGGGCCGATCACCTCGAACAATTTCTTGACCATCGGGATGTCGCGCATTTCCGAGATCGCCTGGCGGCGGGCGGCAAGCCCGCCCTTCTTGGCGAGCGTCACCAGCTTCTCGACGATCGGGCGCAGTTCCTTGGCCTTGGGCAGCGTGGTGACGATCTGTTCGTGCTTGATTAGGCTCGCCGCCATGTTGGCGAACATGGCGGTGCGGTGCGCGGAATGCCGGCCCAGCTTGCGGTGAACTTTTCCGTGACGCATCGCCTACTCTCCCAATGACGTTGCCGCAGGCCGCGGCTTAGTAATGATCCTCGAAGCGCTTGGCCAGCTCTTCGATGTTTTCCGGCGGCCAGCCCGGCACTTCCATGCCGAGATGCAGGCCCATTTGCGCCAGCACTTCCTTGATCTCGTTGAGCGACTTGCGGCCGAAGTTCGGCGTGCGCAGCATCTCGGCTTCGGTCTTCTGCACCAGATCGCCGATATAGACGATGTTGTCGTTCTTGAGACAGTTGGCGGAGCGCACCGACAGCTCGAGCTCGTCGACCTTCTTGAGGAAGGCCGGATTGAACGCGAGGTCGGGAATGGTTTCCGCCGTGGTTTCCTTGCGCGGCTCCTCGAAATTCACGAACACGTTGAGCTGGTCCTGCAGGATGCGCGCCGCATAAGCGAGCGCGTCCTCGGGGCTCAGGGCGCCGTTGGTCTCGAGGTTCATGGTGAGCTTGTCGTAGTCGAGGATCTGGCCCTCGCGGGTGTTCTCGACCTTGTAGGAGACCTTGCGCACCGGCGAGTACAGGCTGTCGACCGGGATCAGCCCGATCGGCGCGTCCTCGGGCCGATTGCGTTCGGCCGGCACGTAGCCCTTGCCGGTATTGACGGTGAATTCCATCCGGATCTCAGCGCCTTCGTCGAGCGTGCACAGCACCAGGTCCGGGTTGAGCACCACCACGTCGCCGACGGTCTGGATCTCGCCGGCGGTAACGGTGCCGGGGCCCTGTTTCTTGACCACCATACGCTTGGGGCCTTCGCCCTGCATCTTGATGGCGATATCTTTGATGTTGAGCACGATGTCGGTGACGTCCTCGCGCACGCCGGCGATCGAGGAGAATTCGTGCAACACGCCGTCGATATGCACCGATTGCACCGCCGCGCCTTGCAGCGAGGACAGCAAAATGCGGCGCAGCGCGTTGCCCAGCGTCACGCCGAAGCCGCGTTCGAGCGGCTCGGCGACGACCGTGGCGAGACGCGCGGCGTCGCTGCCGGCGCTCACTTGCAGCTTGTTCGGCCTGATCAATTCCTGCCAATTTTTCTGGATCACGTCTTCACCTATTGAGCGGCGCGAGGCTTCCCCGCGCATCCCACCCGCCGTGTGGGGGAAAAGTTCGGCGGTAGCGGACGCGGCGCGTCCGCCCGATAGCAAATTCAAACGCGACGACGTTTACGCGGCCGGCAACCGTTATGCGGGATCGTGGTCACGTCGCGGATCGACGTAATTGTGAAACCGGCCGCCTGCAGCGCGCGCAGCGCCGACTCGCGCCCCGAGCCCGGACCCGACACCTCGACTTCGAGGGTCTTCATGCCGTGCTCTTGCGCCTTCTTGGCGGCGTCTTCGGCGGCGACTTGCGCGGCGTAGGGCGTCGACTTGCGCGAGCCCTTGAACCCCATCGTGCCCGACGACGACCAGGCAATGGTGTTGCCCTGCGCGTCGGCGATGGTGATCATGGTGTTGTTGAACGAGGCCGCGACATGCGCCACACCCGACACGATGTTCTTGCGTTCGCGACGGCGAACGCGGGTGGCTTCCTTACCCATTCTCTCAATCCCTTTCGCAGCCCGCGAGCCATTAAGAGGCGCGAGCAATTTCAACTTACGGCGCCGTCTTCTTCTTGCCGGCGATCGTCTTGGCAGGGCCCTTGCGGGTCCGCGCATTGGTGTGGGTGCGTTGTCCGCGGACCGGCAGTCCCTTGCGGTGGCGCAGGCCCCGATAACAGCCGAGATCCATCAGCCGCTTGATATTGGTCGCCACTTCGCGGCGCAGGTCGCCTTCGACCATGTAATCGCGGTCGATCATTTCGCGGATCTGCAGCACTTCGGCGTCGGTCAATTGCGACACCCGCCGCTCCTGCGGCAGGTTAACCTTCTCCATGATTTCACGGGCCTTTTTCTGGCCGATGCCATGGATGTACTGCAGCGCGATCACGACGCGCTTGTTGGTGGGCAGATTCACGCCCGCTATACGAGCCACGGATTACCTCTCCTGTTAACGGCCGGTCGCGCGGACGCGCCGATTTCTTGTGTCCCTGGAAGGGGATAGCCCAAAGCGTAACACGACACCTGTCCCCGGATTTCTGGGGCCCGGCATCGCGTCAAGCTTCTGAATGTGCAACTTATTAAGGGATTCATCTGGCCTTCGTCAACCTCCGCCGTGACCGCGATTGGCGCTGTCCCGGACTGTTTTCGGGCTGGCCTGACCGGGGCCGCCCCCGGCGGAACTCAGGATTTGGTCGATTGCCACGGTGACGGCATCGATCTGCGCCATTCCGTCCACGGTCTTGAGCATGCCCTTGCCGGCGTAATAATTGGCCAGCGGCGCAGTCTGCGCCCGGTAGGCGACCAAGCGCCCCTTAAGCACCTCCGGATTGTCGTCGCTGCGTAGCTTCTCGCCGCGGGCGGTCATTTCCGCGACGCGGTTCTCGATGCGCTTGATCAGAATGTTCTCGTCGACCCGCAATTCGATCGCGCCGTCGAGCTTGAGGCCGCGTTCGGTCAGCAAGCGGTCGAGCGCCTGCGCCTGCGGCACTGTGCGCGGGAAACCGTCGAGCACGAAGCCGCGCTTGGCGTCGGGTTGATCGATGCGGTCGGCAATGATCGCCACCACCACCTCGTCGGGAACCAGTTCGCCGCGATCCATGATGGCCTTGGCGCGCAGACCGACCGGCGTGCCGGCCGCGACCGCAGCGCGGAGCATGTCGCCGGTCGAGAGTTGAACGATGCCGTGTTTCTGGATCAGGCGCTGCGCTTGCGTGCCCTTCCCCGCCCCCGGCGGGCCGAGCAGGATCAACCTCATCGATTGCGCCCCCGCAGCTTCGAGCGCTTGATCAGGCCTTCATATTGATGCGCCAGCAGGTAGCCCTGGATCTGCGCCACCGTATCCATGGTGACGCTGACTACGATCAGCAGCGAGGTGCCGCCGAAATAGAACGGCACCGCGGCATAGGAGATCAGTATTTCGGGTATCAGGCAGACGATCGCGAGATAGAGCGCACCGATCACGGTGATGCGCGACAGCACGTAGTCGATATATTCCGCCGTGCGCTCGCCCGGCCGGATGCCGGGGATAAAGCCGCCGTGTTTCTTCAGGTTATCGGCGGTTTCGGTCGGGTTGAACACGATCGCGGTGTAGAAGAACGCAAAAAACACGATGAGCG
>Ga0181522_10000515_pt1 | contig 28529 bp, 36 predicted proteins | sample PEATcosm2014_Bin_27_FD_121103 | JGI IMG/M metagenome (GOLD analysis project Ga0181522, IMG submission 121103) | Peatland microbial communities from MTU Mesocosm Facility, Houghton, MI, USA - PEATcosm2014_Bin05_10_metaG | ecosystem: Environmental > Terrestrial > Soil > Wetlands > Peat | place...
TGACCTGACCTGGCTTTTTTAGACCAAACGTTGTGAGAGACTGGACTCAGAAAAGAGCTCGGGCGTCTCGCCTCGGCCCCCACCTCACCTCTCAAAATTTCAATCCAGCACTGCCTAGGTTCTGCCTAGAATGCCCATTGGCCTTGGCACAGGAAGCGTCAGCGTTAGGCCAGCGCCGCGGTCGGTAAAGACCCACGTTGGCTTGACTTAGGTATTCCTGTCTTAGAACAGTAGCGATTAAGAAACCTAGACCGCCGGAAACAACCCAGCGGCGAGGAACTGCCCGGGGGATTCCTGAATGCACGCGCACGACCGCGTAGTATGGGGGCTTGTCGTCATTTTGTCGGTCGCGCTGCTGATGTCCCCCGCGCTATGGAACGGCTTTGCGCTGCTCCAATACGACACCGGCGGCTATCTGGCGCGATGGTACGAAGGCTATCTGGTGCCGAGCCGGGCCGTCGTTTACGGCCTCATGCTCAATGCCGGTGTGCCATTCGCCTTTTGGCCGGTGCTGCTGCTGCAATCCGCATTGACCGTCTGGATCGTAGCGCTAATGCTGCGCGCCCACGGGCTCAGCAACCGGCCCCTTGCATTGCTCGGCGTCATCGCAGTGCTGTCGGCGCTAACCACCCTGCCATGGCTGACCTCGATCCTGCTTACCGATATTTTCTGCGGCCTCGGCGCGCTTGGCCTCTATCTTCTGGTAATTCGCCATAAAGCGATCAGCCGCGTCGAACAATTCGCCCTGGTGTTGCTAGTAGCTGTCTCTGCCGCAACCCACAGCGCAACCTTCGCCGTGTTGGCGGCGCTGTTGACGGCGGCCTCCTGCCTATTGTTGATCAATTGCAAAATCATGCCGCCGATCAAGCTCGGCCATGGTGTTTTAGCGTTGGCGCTAGGCGCGATCCTGGTATTTGGCGCCGATTATGTTGTTGCCAAGCGCCTGGCCTGGACACCCGGCGGCTTTGCGCTTTCGTTCGGCCGCATGCTGCAAGACGGCATCGTAAAGCGCTATCTCGACGAGCACTGTCCCGACCCGAATCTGCAACTCTGCACTTACAGAGAGCAATTACCCAATGATGCCGATGTCTGGTTCTGGGGCAACAAGCTGTTCGACAGCCTCGGCCGCTTCGCTGGCCTCAGCAAAGAAATGAAAAAAATCGTCGTTAAGAGCCTAATTGAATATCCAGCATTGCAAGTCGAAACCGCGGCTATCGCCACCGCCAAACAATTAATCGAGGTTCATACTGGCGAAGGCGTAGTCACCACGATCTGGCACACTTACGGCATCATTGATCACTACACCCCGCAGCTGGCGTCCGCCATGCGCGTTGCGCGCCAGCAGAGAGGTGAGATTGGCTTTACGACCATAAACCACCTGCAATATCCAATCGCGCTGCTATCGATGACGCTGTTGCCGCTCATTGTGCTGCTGGCGTGGCGTAAATACCTTCCCGCCGAGATTGGCGAATTAGCCGCATGCGTCATCGTTGCCTTACTCGCCAATGCCCTTGTCTGTGGCGCGCTCTCCAATCCGCACGACCGTTATGGCGCGCGCATTATCTGGCTCGCGATATTCGTAGTCGTTCTTGCCCTGACCCGCGCCTACCGACCCGCCCGCGATATCGCGTTTGTAAAAATGGCCGCTCTAAGTCACCAGCAGACAACCCAGCCCCAGCCTAAATCTACGTTTGTCCGCCTCCCAAAATACCAATCCAAAACTGCCTAGGTTTTGCCTAGAATGCCCATTGGCCTCGGCACCGGACGCGTCAACGTCAGGCTCTCGGGTTATTCGAAATTCTCGCGCCAGGGTTATCCGTTCGAGGACATCTGGCCGTTCGTCGGCGCCATCGTCGAAGTGATCTGCCCCCTTTGAAGTGGTCCTCCCTGATGTATGTTTTTGACAGAGGAGGATATCGAGATGGGAAGGAAGAGGCATACAGCTGAAGAAATTGTTTCGAAGCTTCGGCAAGTTGATGTGCTGACGGCACAGGGCCATACGGTACACGCGCCGGACGTGTTGAAAATCATTGATTCTTGGTCCGTCGCGACTAGGTAGGAATGTCTCAAATTGATTTAAGAGCTGCGTGTGCGCTTGCACCAAAACATGCCACACCAATGCTCATTATGCCGGTCCATGCGATCGAAGCAGCACCGGCACAGCCAAAGTATCGGCTGCCCTCAATCAGCAACTCAGGCGGTGCACGCAACGCGAATATCGCGAACACCACCGCACCAATACCAAACAGTGCCACCAGCGACCGTGACGCGTGTCCTGACGGCACAAAACGCATGAGACGCGACGCATGATGGATACGTTTTGCAGTCAGACCGATCCATCGACCGCTGGTTAAAGCAAATCCCACAGCTAATAAAAGGTATGCCCATATGAGAAGTTGCGAAAGGGAAATCAAAGAGCCCTCGGTACCGCTGCTCATTGCTGATGCATCTTGAACGGCGAAATTATGTGATGTCAGCAGCGATGCCAACAATATAATCACCAACACGGCGACAAGCTGACGACCCGCTGCGACAAGTCCCGCTTGCAGAAGCCGCAACATCGACCACTTACTCCTTCAAGAAACAGACACTTTCTTGTTTCCATGCTCCAGCAGCGCGAGCAGCCCTTTTAGAAGTTTGGTCGGCGATGGCGGGCAGCCGGGAATTGTTAGATCGACCGGCAAGACATCCTTAGCACCGCCTTCAATCGCATAGCTGCCGGCGAATAGCCCGCCATCGGCAGCGCAAGTGCCGATCGCCACCACCCATTTTGGGTCCGGCATGGCATCGTAGGTGCGCTTGAGCGCCTCGCGCATGTTTTTCGTCACCGGCCCGGTCACTGTCAGCACGTCTGCGTGCCGAGGCGAAGCGACGAAGCGTAGACCGAAGCGTTCGATGTCGTAGAACGCATTGCTGAGCGCATGCATTTCGAGCTCGCAGCCGTTACAGGAACCGGCGTCGACGTGGCGAATTGAGAGTGAACGGCCGAGCCGAGCGCGGGCGGCTCGGTTGACGCTTCGTACTAGCTCCGCGAGGCCGGCTTCGTCAGGCGCAGGCGCGGCCTCGGTCAGCGGGCCGTGGGCCATGTTCTCAAACAAGGTCTTGCGCATTAGAGATCGTGCCCCGAATACGAGCAATTGAAAGATTTGTTGCAGATCGGAAAATCCGCAACGATATTGCCTTCGACCGCGGTCTCCAGCAGCGGCCATTGGAACCAGGAGGCATCGCGCAGATGGCAGCGATCGACGCGCCCCTTCCCGTCGAGCCGCAGCCAGATCAGTACGTCGCCGCGAAAGGCTTCCGTTAAGCTGAGCCCTTCGCGTGGCTTGCCCTTGGCTTCGACTGCAACCTTGAACGCACCAGCCGGCAGGCGGCCGAGAATCTGGTCGATAAGCGCCAGACTCTGCTCGACCTCGCGTATGCGAATCCAGACCCGCGCGTTGACGTCGCCGGCGTCAAGTACGGGGACCTCGAACGTGAGATCGCTGTAGGGTGCATAGCCGGGTGACCGCCGCGCGTCGAAACCACGGCCAGAAGCACGACCGACATAACCGCCAGCGCCGAACTGGCGGGCGTATTCGGGCCGCACGATGCCGGTGGTCACGGTGCGATCCTGCAGCGAGGCTGTGTTGTCGTAGAGCTCGACCAGGCGCGGAAACACACGGCGGATTTCCGTGAGAAGGGCTTGCACGTGCGCGGCGCCGTCCGGCTCCATGTCGCGCGCGACGCCACCGGGCACGATCGCGTCCATCATCAGTCGGTGTCCGAAGCAGGCCTCTGCGGCGCGCAGCGTACGTTCGCGTAGTATGCCGCATTGCGCGTGCATGAGTGAAAACGAAGCATCATTGCAAATGGCGCCAATGTCGCCGAAATGATTAGCCAGTCTTTCCAATTCGGCCATCAACGCGCGCAGGTAGACGGCTCGCGGTGGCGCCTTCACTTGCAATGCGGATTCGGCGGCTTGCGAAAACGCAAAGGCGTAGGCGACGGTGCTGTCGCCAGATGTTCGGCCAGCGAGCTTTGCTGCTTCGTCAAGTGAAGCGCCGGCCATGAGCGATTCGATGCCCTTGTGCACGTAGCCAAGTCGCTGTTCCAGCCGTACCACGTGCTCGCCATTGGCGGTGAACCGGAAATGCCCAGGCTCAATGATGCCTGCATGCACGGGCCCGACCGGGATCTGGTGCAACCCTTCGCCCTCGGCAAGGAGAAATACGTAAGGCTTGGGCTTTTGCGCAGTTTCTTTCTTACCGAGCGGATGCCGCGCATTCCAGAATCCGAGATCGAGCCAGGTGCGCGTATCGGGGGCGCCGATCGCTTCCAGTCCGAACAAATCGCTAATTGCGCGCTCCAGCCGGATCGCGGGCGGATGGTGTGCGGCGACGCTTGGATATTGGCGGTCCTTGAAGGCATAGCTGAGCACGGCGATATCGCCGAAGTCTTCCCCCAGCAGAGCCATGTGCACGTCGTCTGTGTCGCCCCAAAGCCCCAGCAGCGTAAAGCGCCCCGCTGCAAGATGATCGATCGCCACCCGCCAGCCCTCGTCGTCGGCAACGGCGCGCGGCCATGGCCGATGTTGCTTGGCTATTTTTTTATGAGGAATGTGTTTGAGCAAACCCATAACGCTATCCCAACAGCCGCGCAACGTTTTGAAAGCCGGTGACCAACGCCGGCGGCAAGTAGATGCCCGCCATGAATACAATGGCGAGATGCGCGAACATCGGCACATAAGAAGCCTGCGCGGGCGTGGTCGGCCCGCGCGGCTCGCCGAAGGTTATAGTGTTGAGCCGCAAAAATAGTCCGCCCAGAGCAACTAAGATTCCAAACACCAGAATCATTACCAGCCACGGCTGGCGCGAGAAGGTCGAGCTCACCACCAGAAACTCGCTCATGAATATGCCAAGTGGCGGCAGTCCCGCGATTGCCACCACGCCGAGAACCAAGCCCCAGCCGAGCACCGGATGGGTCACGGTCAGCCCGCCCATGTCGGAAATTTTCTGCGTGCCCTTAACCTGCGAGATATGGCCGACCGCGTAAAAGATCGCCGACTTGGTCAGCGAATGCATGGTCATGTGCAGCAGGCCGGCGAAATTTGCGAGCGGACCGCCCATGCCGAAGGCGAACACGATGATGCCCATATGCTCGATGGAGGAATAGGCGAACATTCGCTTGATGTCGCGGCGCCGGTACAGCATGAAGGCGGCGAACACGCAGGAGACCAATCCCATGGTCACCATCAGCGGACCAGGTGCGATCGCGGCCGGATTAAGCGCCAGCAGCATCTTGAAGCGCAGCAGGGCATAGAGCGCTACATTAAGCAGCAGGCCGGAGAGCACTGCCGAAATCGGTGTTGGACCTTCGGCGTGGGCATCGGGCAGCCATGCATGGAGGGGTGCGAGGCCGACCTTAGTGCCGTAGCCTAGTAGTAAGAATACGAAGGCAACATTGAGCAGGGCGGGATCGAAATTCGCCGCGTGGGCGACCAGCACGGTCCACACCATGGCGTAGAGGCCTTCGCCGATCACCGGCCGCGCGGCCATGTAGATCAGGATGGTGCCGAACAGCGCCAGTGCGATACCAACGCTACCAAGAATGAAGTACTTCCAGGCCGCTTCCAACGCCGCATGCGTGCGATAGATACCCACCATTAGCACGGTGGAAAGCGTTGCGATCTCGATCGCAACCCACATCAAGCCGATATTGTTGGCCACCAGTGCCAGGTTCATGCCGAACATCATCACTTGATACATGGCATGATAGAAGCGCACGTATGATAGCTTCAGCCGGCCGATCTCGATCTCGTGGCCTATATAGCTGGCGCTAAACACGCTGGTGGTGAAGCTGACGAAGGTAGTCAGCACGATGAAGACCTTGTTGAGATCGTCCATCAAGAGATAGTCGCCGGATTTCGGTTCGACGAAGAAAAGGGACACTGCGGTCAGCAAAGTGAGCAGCGTCGCCACCACGTTGAGCCGGGACGTCAATCGATAGCCAGGCAAAGCAGCGAGTAGACAGGCCGCCAATGCCGGTATCAGCAATACGCCGCTGAGCGCATCGATCCTCATCGCTGCTCTCCGCGGAAACGGTCCATCGCCTGCATGTCGACAGTGTCGAAACGCTCGCGGATGCGAAACAGGAAGATGCCTATGACGATGAAGGCGATCAGCACCGAGAAGGCAACGCTGATCTCGACCACCAGCGGCATGCCCTTGGCGCCGGTTGCCGCCAGCACCAGGCCGTTTTCCAGCGACATGAAACCGATCACTTGGCTCACGGCATTGCGTCGCGTTACCATCATCAACAGGCCAAGCAAGACCACCGACAGTGCAAAGGCCAAGTCCTCGCGCGCCAGTGGATCGGCGTCCGCGGTCACCCGCAGCATCACCACCATCGCCAAGGCCACGAGCCCAATTCCGAGCAGCATCGCCGGGCCAACGCCGACCACGGTTTCGATTTCGCGGTGGATGCCGAGGCGCACGATGATCCGGCGTAGGGCCACTGGAATGACGATAGCCTTAAAGACCAGTGCAATCGCTGCAGTGATATAGAGATGCGGTGCCAGCTGCGCATGGGCCTGCCAAGCCACCGATAGCGCGAGCACCAGCGCGTGCATGGCAAAAATATTGATGAGCGCCGAAAGCCGGTCTTGGTAAAGCTGCAGGAAGCTCACCACCACCAGCGAACCAGCCAGCATATGCGCGATATCGAAGGTCAATCCGCGCATCAGAAGCTCCTCGACACAAACCGCAGTAACGCCGCCAGCAGCGCCAGCATTAGCGCCGCGCCGAGAAATCCCGGCAGGCGGAATACGCGCATTTTGGCGATGGCGGTTTCGAATACGGCCAACAGAACGCCGCCGCCGGCGAGCTTGGCCATGTAGGCAGCCACGCCGACGATCAGCAGCTTGGGCTCAGCTGTGGGCGAACTGATGCCCCAGGGTGCGAACAAGCAGGCGATTAGCGAGAAATAGACCAGGAGCTTAAGTGCCGCGGATAACTCGATCAGCGCAAGATGGCGGCCGGAATATTCCAGCACCATGGCCTCATGCACCATAGTCAACTCTAGATGCGTCGCCGGGTTGTCGACCGGAATGCGTGCGTTCTCCGCGATCGCGACGACAATCAGTGCGATCAGGCCGAGGCCAAGCGAAACTCGCAAACCCACTTCGGACGAATTCATGAAAGCCGACATCGTGGAAAGCTGAGTTGAGCCAGCGATCAAGGCGAGCGTAAAGACGATCATCAGCATCGCCGGTTCGGCGAGCGAGGCTATCATCACCTCGCGGCTCGATCCGATGCCGCCGAAGCTGGTGCCGACGTCGAGACCAGCGAGCGCGAGAAAGAAGCGTGCGCTGCCGAGTACTGCGATGATGGCAATCAGATCAGCCGACCAAGAAAATAACAGTCCACTGCGGAAAGTCGGTACCAGCGATGCAGAGATCCAGGTGGCGGCGAATACGAAATAGGGAATGACGCGAAACAGCCACGAGGCGTTGTCGGCCAACACAACGTCCTTGCGCATTAGCCGGATCAGGTCGCGATAGGGCTGTAGCAGCGGCGGGCCCTGTCGCCGCAACAGTCGGGCTTTCACCTTGCGCACAAAGCCGGTGAGCAGCGGGCTGAGCAAGAGCACCAGCAGCATCTGTCCGCCTTGAAAGGCTACGTCGCGGATCATGGCCATATCGCCAGCACCAAAAGCAAAAGCACCAGTGCCGCAAACACCAGCGAGAGATAACTGCGGATAGTGAGGAACTGGAGATAGTTGAGGCGGTCGGCGGCCAAGGTCACGCCGGTGGCGATCGGAGAGTAAGCGAAGTCCCAGATCACGTCGCGCAATAACACAGTCAGGCGCGCCGGCGCAGTCGAGCCCGGCGGCGGCATCTCGCCGATCTCGCGTGCGCGGAACACGACCGTGCCAAAGACCCTACGGATCGGCTGCGCGAAACTGTCAGCGGTGTATTGCGTGGCCACGCTCGGATCGGGGTAGCCACATCCCCAAGCCGGACTACGACGTGATTTGTTTGAGGCAAGGCGATGAATGGCGAAGGCGGCGATCGCGCCAGAGGCGATCATGAACACGAACACCAACAGTCCGTTATACGAGCTGCGGCTTTCGGCGATCGGAACGATCGATAGCCATTCCACCCCGGTCTGCACCGGCATGCGACCCCCGACCAGGGATTGCACCACCGGCGCAAGTGCATCAATAAAAATGCCAGGGAGGATTCCGGCAATCAGGCAGGCGGCTGCGAGAAGATACATCGCGGCGAGCGAATTACTATCGGTCTCCTGCGCACCACTGGCGATAGGCGTTCGCGGGCGACCGAGAAAAGTGAACCCGAAGGCGCGCACGAAACAGGCGGCCGCCAGCGCCGCCGATAACGCCAGCAGGGCGCCAACCGCGGGTACCATCAGTTTGAGGCCCCATGATGGTAATTGCGGACTTTGCAGGATGGCCTGGAAAGTCAGCCATTCGGAGACAAAACCATTGAGCGGTGGGAGTGCCGAAATCGCCACACAACCGGCCAGGAACACGAATGCGGTTTGTGGCATGCGGTGGATCAAACCTCCGAGCTGCTCCATGTCGCGCGTGCCAGTGGCGTTGAGCACGCTGCCGGCCCCGAAGAACAGCAGGCTTTTGAATAGCGAATGATTGAACACGTGAAACAGCCCGGCGGTCATTGCCAGCGCCGCCGCCCAGGCGAGACCCTCGGTCTTGAACGCAAGCGCAAGACCAAGTGCGACGAAGATGATCCCAATATTCTCGATTGTTGAATAAGCAAGCACGCGTTTGAGGTCGCGCTGCATCAACGCATAGAGCACGCCCATCACCGCAGTGATGCCGCCAATGGCAAGCACCACCATGCTCCACCACCAATCCGGCGGGCCGAGCAGGTCGAACACGATACGAATGAAGCCGTAGACTGCGACCTTGGTCATCACGCCGCTCATCAGTGCGGAGATATGGCTGGGGGCAGCCGGATGAGCGAGCGGCAACCAGGCATGCAGCGGCACCAAGCCGGCTTTCGAGCCGGCGCCGATAAGGACCAGGATCAGCACAAGTGCCGCTAGTGCTGCGGATGGGTGCGACGCGCGCATGGCGTCGAACGCATAATTGCCGTCCGCTCCGGCAAGCAGACCAAAGGCGAGCAACAGCGCCAGCGTGCCGAAGCTCGCCATCAAGAGATAAATATAGCCCGCGCGCACGTTATCGCTGACCCGGTGATGTGCGATCACCAGCGCCCAGGAACTGAGCGACATGAATTCCCACGACACCAGGAAGCTGAACGCATCATCCGCCATAACGACGAGATTCATGGCGGCGAGATAGACAGGGTAGAACGGGAGGATGCGTTGCGGCGAATGCTCATGGCGGCCATAACCGAGCGCAAACAAACTTGCCGCCGCGCCGCCGAAATTAACCACCACCAAAAAGAATGCCGCCAGCGCGTCAATGCGGAAATGCGCGCCAAGCCACGGTAGGCCGAGCGGCAGTGTAACGGTTGATGTTTGTAACGGATTGAAGAGACAGCGTAGAGCGATTACGCCGAGCGTTAGCGTGACGACTATGCCCGCGCCATAGACCACACCGGTGCCGCGGGGCGAACCGCCGAGCGTGATCGCGATGGGCGCCAGGACAAATAGCGCAGCCACGCCATAGAGTACGTAGACGGCCATCATTTGAGCCGCACTCCGCGGCCGCCGCCGCTGCTCGATGCCCCCTCGCCGATCAGTTCGATGCCGCCGGCGGCGAGCGCATCGACGAGCTTCATCAGCGAGTCGACATTGCCGCGCACCACGCCGCCAGAAGCTTCCATGCGTTGAATAGTTGGTAGCGACAGTCCGCAGCGTTGCGCAAGTTCGCGCTGGTCGATGCCAAGCAGCGCTCGTGCGGCCCGCAACTGCCCGGCGGTAATCATGCAAGTAGAGCCATCGTTCTGACTCAGAATATGAACTATAACGTTTTATGCAGCTATACTGACGTGTCAAGTATCATAAAAGCGACACAGAACATCTATCGCGCGGCAGATATCGTGACGGCTCTCGGAACTCCGGCCGCAGTGTCCGCTCTAGGTCACCAACGGACAACCCATCCGCCGACCAAAATCTGACTCTGTCCGCTGTTACCCCAAAAGTGAACATTGAACATTAGTATCCCCCACCCCACCTCGCCTCCCAAAATACCAATCCAAAACCGCCTAGGTTCTGCCTAGAATTTCCATTGGTCTCAGCAGGGGACGCGTCAACGTTAGGCTGTCGGGCAGATAGTTTTTTGTGAGATTTCCGATGTCCGCTCTTGTCCAATGCGGACAAATCTTTGCAGTAACGTGAGTGTCAGAAACTTTAGGCAATTCAACGTCATCGAAGCCCGGCGTGAAGTCTTGGGGGGCCCATCTTGAACCAAGCCTTCGCAATCTTGCCGTTTTCGACTTCATAAGTAGCGACGACATCAACCTCGCCGGGACCTCTTGAACTGGGCGTAATAGCTTTTGCGCCATTCAACGAAGCCGCTCAGTTCCTTGTTGCCGACGCTTTCGATGCTCTGTCCGCCGATATACTCGCGCCAGAATTTCACGACGCGCTTGATCTGGCGTAGCATGTGTATCGATGTTCGCCCCTGCGTTTGTTGCCTCTCTCGTAACGCCACGTATTCATCAATAACCCGATTGACGCGGCGATTGGTGAGCGGCAAGCCGGATTGCTGACGAAATTCGATAGAATGAAATAGTTTTCTGGCTGCGGATATGGCTTGGAATTGATTGCGTGTCTTGAGCGAGCGCCAGAGATAACGATTAGCTTCAGTGCGGATGCGAGCTTGATAGACAGCATTTCGTTCGAACACGCAGATGCGGTCATTTTCCAATCGTACGGCACCTCGACCATTGATCGATCGAGTGTCGTTGTCGGGCATTGGAGATTATTCGGGCTAAGAAAATTTGGAACAGCCGCGAGCTTGCGCATCAGCGGATTTTTCGGACAACCGGGAAATGTCAGGAAAACAACAAACTATTAGGTTATTGCAAAAGTCATTGCAGCGTGGCGACCTTCTGCGTTGGCGCTTTTAGTTGCTGTCAAACAATGTCATGAAACGTGCGGCTAGATTACTTTTTGTGAGATTTGCGATGTCCGCTCTTGTCCAATAACGGACAAATTTTGCGGCGCCGCGAAACGTCGCTTTGTGCTACAAGCCGACATTGCTTCAACGCAGCTCTTTAAGAAAAATTATGTTCAGCGCCCGAAGCCAGCTCGCGAGAGAGAAGGCCATAAAAGCCGTCATTGCAGTCAGGAATACCGCGGGGGCGCGGTCCTGAATTATGCCGCTTGCATTCGTGAGAAAGACAACGCTGATTAAGATAATGGTCGCAATATTTTGCTTCGTGTACCACGGCAGCGTTTCGCTGGTCGCCTTTCGGCGGCGCGCCGGATAGATCACACTGATCGCCAGCAGAGGTAATCCGACAAGAGCACTCGATATCTGCCAGACTAACTGAGGGCCAAGCATCCAAAATGCCAACAACGAGGGCAGCAGCGAGCCCACGCTGATAATAAGCCCAAACTCCATATAAATGTGGGCGACCAAAATATCGAGAGGCCGTGATGGCTCGCCGGAAGTCTGGCGCAACATCATCACGATTGCCGAAAATCCGATGAACGTGATGCCAATCACGGCCACCGTGTAAAGGTACGTTGCTCCCGCAACATCCATCGGTCGACTTGCCCTTGCTGACCTGCACCTAAGTGAGAGGTCTAACAGCCGGTGAGGCCCACAACAACCGGCTCGTAGGCAAACTCCTCAACCTTTGTCCGCTTTCAAAATTCTAATCCAATACTGCCTAGGTTCTGCCTAGAATTTCCATTGGCCTCAGCACCGGGCGCGTCGACTTAAGCTGGCCGGCTAGCTCTGAAAGTCGTTTCCTGAACAATCAGTTATTGTTAAATTGACGTGCGGGGGTCATTTTGGAGTGTGTCATGTTGAGTGAATTTCGATTGGAAAATTATCTGGCACGCATCGGCTTTGGCGGCATGATTAAGCCCGATCTAGCGACACTTACTGCTATTCATGCCGCTCACGTCAATGCGATCCCCTTCGAGGGCTTCGATCCATTGCTGCGCCGCCCAGTTAAGCTCGATCTTGCATCGGTCCAAGAAAAAATCGTCGATGGTCGGCGCGGCGGATATTGTTTCGAACAGAATATGTTGCTCAAAGGCGCGCTTGAGGCAATCGGCTTCAACGTCACTGGGCTTGCGGGGCGAGTGCGCTGGATGTCACCACCAGAGAGTCCGCTCGGTCCGAAGACACACATGATGCTTAAGGTCGACCTACTCGAGGGACCATACCTCGCCGATGTCGGTTTTGGCGTCTGCGTGCTCGACGCACCATTGCAATTTAAGATCCATGTCGAGCAACGCACGGCAATGGGCACGTACCGGCTAAGCGAATCGGACGGCTTATTTTCGCTGAGCGCAAAACAACCGGCCGGCTGGCGAACCATGTATGTCTTCAACTTGGAGCCGCAAATTCAATCGGACTACGAACTCGGCAACTGGTTTACATCTACCAATGAGAAAGCGCCGTTCACAAGCACACTGATCATGGAGCGCGTCAGTAGCGACAAACGCTACAAGTTGGTCAATCGCAGGTTTATGATGGAGGTGCGCGATGGTCAGGTGACTACTGACCGCGCACTCGGCAGCGCCGACGAGTTGCGTCACGTTCTCGATGAAACCTTTAACGTAACGCCGCCCGCGCCGGTCGAGGAGATTTTCACTCGGCTCGGAAGCTGACTCCAGATCCATTTAACAAAGAGCGCGATACTGGTCGGCGGGGCCCTGACTGGCGCATGTCACAATTTTCGTCTGTGCGGGGTGCAGATGTCCGCTCTAGGCCATCAGCGGACAACCCATCCCCGTGACCTGACCTGGCTTTTTTAGACCAAGCGTTGGGAGAGACTGGGCTCAGAAAAGAGCTCGGGCGTCTCGCCTAACCCCCACCTCACCTCTCAAAATATCAATCCAACACTGCCTAGGTTCTGCCTAGAATTTCCATTGGCCTCAGCACCGGACGCGTCAGCGTTAGGCTGTTCGGCTAGATTACTTTTTGTGAGATTTGCGATGTCCGCGCTTGTCCGATAGCGGGCAAATTGTTGCAGTGCCGCGAATGTCCGCTAAGTGCAATTAGCGGACAGGCGTAGGTTATTTGAGCGAGCTACTTTTTTTGGCTATCCTTATATTTATTTCCATAGTCATTTAGGGCAGGTGGCGTTGTGTGACATTTTGCGCACGCCTGACCCGTATTTTTCGCCATTTCTGGATTCGCCAGTGCTTGATTTGATGCAAACATAGCCGCCGCGATTGAGATCAATATAGCTATCGTCGCCGCAACTGGACTTCGTATTAGAGTCTTCCACATCGTCATTCTCCTGAACCGAATTGTTTTTATCTATGGTCGGTCCTCGCTGAGCTTGATTCAGCGCGCGATTGAAATCAAATCTCGAATTACGTTTCCGACACCGGGAAAGCCGCGCCTGCGGTCATTTGCTTGCGTAGCCTGGGGCTGATCGAGTTGAGCTGTCTGCTGCGGACCGATCGCTTCAAATCGAGCCTTCTGCTCGTCGTTCAGCGATCCGTAGAAGTCGTTGAGTGCTGAACGCACGGTCTCGACCGCCTGCAGCATGGTGTCGAGTCGTTTGCCAACCGCCTTGAGACGCGCGGGCGGCGTCAGTGCATTATCGGGCCGGCAAGAAGCTTTTAGCATATCAGCTGCCTTGGCCGTGGCATTCTGGAGCGAAACGAGACTTACGCGTTGCGCCTCGGTCGGGTGAACCATTTGGTCGATCGTGGCGGTCGGCCATTCCGTCACGCCGGGTTGCGCATCACCGCAAGTCTGGGCAAGCGGATCGGTGGTTTTCTCCGCGGCTTGTTTCTCACGCTGATCCTGGCCGAGCGCTGTCAGCTTCTCCTTCTGATCGTCGCTCAGAAGGTCGTAGAATTTCTCCAGCGGGGGCTGCACGGTCGCTACCGCCGCTATCATTGCTTCGATACGCTGTTGCATAGCCACGAGCCGGCTTGGGGCAGTTAGCGCGATATCGCTTGGGCAGGCGGCCTTGATGTCCTGTGCCGCCTTGAGTGAGGCGTTGGCGAGATCGTCGAGCGCGGCGCGTTGCCCGTCAGTCGGCTGGATTGCCTGCTGGAACTGATCGATTGGTAGGCCGGCGATGTCGCGGCTGTCTTGGCCACACATTTGCGCTAATTGGTCGTTCGCGGCGGTCGGGGTGCCGGAGGTGGGCGACACAGGCGCTAAGTCGCGCGGGTTACTGCTGGCGTATTGCGGCATGTAGCCAGTTAGATCGTCGTAGCCGTAGGGTGCAAACATGCCAGCGTAAATGTCGCCGTAGCCGTAGCCCCAGAATGCGTCGTCGTTGCCCCACATGGCATAGCCGTACATGTCGGAGTCAGCGAATGGCCAGTATAGCGGGCCAACCCATCCGTATCCGCCGTTACTATGGCGCCACCAGCCGCTTCCGCCGCGTCCGTTGTGCCATCCGGCCGTCGCCGCGCTTGCTGTGATGCTGGCGCGGGTATGCGCACTGCGCAATGCGTTCGTATTGCGCAGTGCGCCGGCGACCGAGCGGGAGCTCAGCGCGTTGCGCACGGCGTTAGATCTGATATTTGCGTTCGGTATCGCGCTGGGCGTCGAATTCGGGGCTGTATTGGAATTTCGGGTTGTATTGCGCGTGGCGTTCCGGGTGAAATTGCTTTGCGCTCGGCCGCTGACGGAGCTGCTGGGCGTATTGCGCGTCGCCGAAGATCGAGTGGCAGCGTTGCCATGTGTCGAGCGCACAATGTTGCCGCCGCGTGGGCTCGATCGCGCCGACGAATGAGATATTGCCGATCTGGCGCTGACGTGCGCGCCACCACTGCGCGCACCGCCGGCATGTGTAGCTCCACCGCCGTGGCCACCGCCGCTGGCGTGAGGTGCTCCGCCTTTTTGCGCTGGTGCGGCGTAGGCCGCGGCCGACAGTGCGGTCGCAAGAACGATGACGGCAAAGCGAATAATGAATTTCGACATGACTTTTTGTACCTCAAGCGTGATGTTTGCCTTTGGCACAAAGCGGACGTTCGCCCGCCGCCAATGTTTGCAGCGTTAGAGCGTTGCTAACTTATGCCATGTATTACGCACGTGCAGGGACCATCCCTGCCAGTCCGCGCTGACAACATCCCAGTTCACCATCGGTCGCTGCTCGACGCTGGTCTGAGCCGTTGTTTCGGAAGGGTGGGTGGTCGACGCATCGTAAACGTAAGCGAATCCAACCGTCAGAAAGAATCCAAGAATGACTCCTAATAATAGGCGCACGCGCTTAACCCCTCTTATTATTTTATTGTGTAAATCATAGGAACAACTTTGGGGAAACGCGCAGACGGCGTTACGGTTCCTCCGGCTTTCCGAAATAGCTCAAAAGTCGAAATGACAAGTTCTAGGCACGGGGCCACGCCGTCCACTTTGGGTTAGTCGCGGCCTAGCCGTTGAGGCCCGTTGCCAACCTTTGTCCGTTGTAAGTCCGATAGCAACCATTCAACGGCTAAGTTCGGCCTGCACACGCTTGCCGCTACAACATATCTTTCTCGCATGCTCGAACGATTAGCCGCGATGGCAGTTATCCCTGCGCCACCACCCTTCCTTCCACCCCGGTTTGCAGTCCAATCGGTACCAAATCGAAGCCTAAGTGGTGCTCAGGGAAAAGGCCGTTCTACTGTGGATCATCGTGCAAGATTTTCAACGCTGAATGCTAGGTACGATGATTTTTTGTTTGCGCCGGTCTGCGAGGACGCAAATGGAATGCGCGTCAGTGTCATTTCTGCATTGGCGCGGACTAATGTTGATCCTTGGGAGGAGGCAACCCGGTTGGCGGCCATGCCCAAGGCGATCGCGGAGGAGACGCTGCTTTCGATCCTCGATGTGGTCTCGGGCCGGAGCTGGAAGTCGCCGGAAGCGACGGCCATTGTCGCGCGGCTGGTTCGGCTTCTGCCGCAGTCGGGCGAGACTGCGACCATTGCCACAACCGGGACCGCAAATGCCGCGCCAGAAATCGAAAAAGTCCTCAATATGCAGAAGAAGTACTGGTGGCTTTGGGTGGCCATGGCGCTGGTAATGTCGTTCATGATGCCACACCATCAGGCGGCGACATCGAGCGCGCCTGCCGCAACATCGGAATCCGGCGCAATATTCCAATCAAAGAGTGCCCAAACTCCGGATCCGGTCGGTCTATCCCGATAATCTTGCCATTCGGAGTGGTCGTTGCGCATTCTCGATCAACTCCGTGCGCTTGGGGTCTGTCTGCAACATAAGGATATCGATCATGCCAACCCATATGCCACCCGTTCCCCCTGCCAATCGGAGCAAAAACGATCACGGGAGCGACTCGGGAAAAGAAGCCTCGAATGACAAGTTGGTGAAGCATGAGCATCATGCCAACGCCGCGGAAAAGGGCGAGACTGCCAATATCAAGCAAAATACTACGAATAAGGGATTCTTCCGCGGCCGGCGGGTCGGGTGATCCTCCGCGGCTTCAAAGTTGCTAAATCTTCGAGATCGAGAGGCTGTCTTGCAAGTCCCATTGGAAGTGACGTTCGAAGGAATTGAGCCGTCGCAGGCTGTGCGCGCCATAATCGATCATGAGGTAGATCGGCTGCAGAAACACAATCATCGCATCATCGGATGCCGCGTCGCTGTCATCGCGCCTAGTCACAAGCACCGTCACGGCACCGGGTTTCAGGTCCATATCTGGCTTACAGTTCCGCCTCACGAAAACATTCTCGTCAACCACGCGCCGTCGGAAGATGTACGGCATGAGCATGTTGAGGCAGCCATCAAGGATGCGTTCGCCTCCGCTCGGCGGCAGGTCGATGATCTCGCACAAGCGAATTAAAAGGACTTGAACGTCATCGCAGCACTTTAGTTGACTTGCCATTCTGGCGCGACTTTAGCGACAGCAAACGTGCTGCGGCGCTTACGCCATGCTCGTTGTAGGTCAATCGAGACCGAATAGCGGATGCGGTGACGGAACCGGAATGTGATCTGCGACATTGATTCCCAGTATCCAATTGATCGAGGATAGCCATGAATGACAAATTATTTCATCTGATAGCTGGCACAATTTTCGCACTTGTCGCGCTGCTACAAGCGTTGCGAATTTACATGGATTGGCCCGTTGTGATTGGTAGCTGGAATGCACCAATGTGGATTAGTTGGATCGCCATCATTGTTGCCGGTGGCTTGAGCTATTTTGCTTTAACCCTCAAAAGCCACAGATAATCGTACGAATGTCAGTACCGCCGAGCTAATAATGCCTCGTGACCGCTGCGACCAATTATGGCTGCTCGTGTTAAGATAGCAATGCGACGAGGGCCGCCCCCCTCACCTCCAAAAATACCAATCCAACACTGCCTAGGTTTTGCCTAGAATTTCCATTGGCCTCAGCACAGGGCGCGTCAACGTTAGGCTGTTTGGCAGATTACTTTTTGTGAGATTTCCAACGTCCGCTGTTGTCCGAAAGCGGACAAATTGTTGCGGTGCCGCGATTGTCCGCTAAGTGCCAATAGCGACATGCACTACAGCAAACGGAGTTCCAATTCGATCACCTCGGCGGCGCGCTGTACGACGGGTTAGCTGGATAAGAAGGATTGCTGTATGGGCTGTTTGGCGCCCGGTACATGCCACGGGGGGATGCTGGCGCAACGGTCGATACCGCCCCATTATTCCATATCATCGTGTTGCCGACGCGGGTGCCATTCTGGCCATTGTTGCAGACGATTGAATTGCCATTTTGCGTGCAAACTGTTTGCGCGAGAACTGGGATCGTTGACATCAGCCCAAACGTTATCACAAATGTGATGACCAATAATTTCATGTGCTCGTCTCCGTCACTGCCTGCTGAGCTTCTTTTTGTGAGATTTCCGACGTCCGCCATGCCGTCGAAAGCGGACATTGATTGACGCCACTTAAATGTCCGTTTAGTGCCAATAAGTACGTCGGCCTCTAGTAAAGATCGTGCGCAAGATCGTTGAACGTGCGTGGGTGCGCTTGCGGCTCTTCCGCATCGCCATTGCTTTGTTGTGAATAATTTCTGTCGTGCTGAACCGCCGCGTATATTTGCCGAGGCAATTCGTGCGTCAGTAGCACTTGGCTAACGTCAAGGCGTTTCGCATTCACAGACTTAACGGCTGGTTTCGCGCTCACCACGTCATGGCGTTTCGCAACTCGTACGACTGTCTGGGCAGGTACCCCCAAGAGTTCTTTGCCGGGAGTAGCTGGGTAGATCGGGCTTAATGACCCCTGCGCGATGTAATGAGTATCCGGTTCTGTCCTTAGGCGCTCAAGCTTCCAAGCTGGCGTCGTTGTGGTCGGAGTCTCTATGACCGCCGCAAAGCCCAAGAAAATTGCGCCCGCGATAACAGCGGAACCGATAACCGCGACAGCCGCGAGATATTTGAATAGTGCAGCCATGGATCATACCGTTTGACCCCGTACCGCCAATTCGCCTTCGTCTGTCTCGTTCCGGTATTTGTACACACGATATCGCGATGGAACTCTGCAAGCACAAGCGGCGCCAGTGTGATGCCCGCCGTCCCCCCAGCAGCAGCCATTGAATAGTAGTATCCCCCCTCGCCTCCCAAAATACCAATCCATCCGTGTCTAGGTTCTACCTAGAATTTCCATTGGCCTCAGCACCGGACGCGTCAACGTTAGGCTATTCGGCTAGATTACTTTTTGTGAGATTTACAACGTCCGCTGTTGTCTGATAGCGGACAAATTCTTGCAGTGCTGCGATTGTCCGCTAAGTGCCACTAACGGACATTCAGTCTAGCTCACTAATGCAGGCTTTGCGGCGGCTTATTTGAATTTGACAAGAATCTCTTCGCTATGACCGCATTGATCGCATTCAAACGTGCGCTGATCGGTACCGAGTCGCTTTGGCTCGATGAAGGTCAGCATCATTGCGGCTCCGCAATTCTCGCACCTTCGTCTTTCGATGATCTGTAGCGGACTGGGAGTAAATTGGGAGTGAGGCATGGGCTCCTCCTGTTACAGGCGGGAGCGTCACAGAGCTCTCAGCCACCGACGCCTGGCACAGGGCCGCAGTCGGTGATGGGATATATTCGCCGATGGTGTTCCGCCGGTCTGTTCAAAATGGAACACTTTAAAACTTGGCCACCGAGCACAAAACGTTGTTCTGAAAAACGCCGCAGCGGCTGTTTGGGTTCGGGAAATAGACGAGCGCTCTCTCTAGAGAAACCGGCGGCGGATCAGAGTAGATCGGCTGTAGAGCGTCTATCGCCTCATCCATCATGTTATGACAAGGGCAGGTTCGGGGATGTGCATGACCTCGTCACTCAATTTGCTTAGGCAGATTTATTTATTACTCCCAGTGAGTTTTTGAAAAGCCGATTGGCCTCTTGGCTGGCAGGGTTATCAAAAGTCTCTAGCTGCCCCAGTACGGGCGAGCCTTGTAGTGGTCGTGGACGCGCTGGTCGTTGTCGCGACTGTAATCCCATTCCTCATTCTGTTGGTACTTCGGAGCCCGATCAAGCTGGTCCTTGGTCACGTTGACGCAAAAGCCGCCAAGGTTCGTGTCATACTTCAAAGTGGACCACGGCAGTGGGTAGTACTCGTCACCCATCCCGAGAAAGCCACCGAAGCTCAGCACCGCGTAGGCGACCTTGCCGGTGATTTTGTCGATCATCATCTGCCGGATGCTTCCGATTTTGCTCCCGCCGGAGCCATAGACCGTCGTGCCGTCAATTCTGTCGGACGCAATTAGCGAGTGAGATGAATGGGTTGAGGTGGGAAATGTGGGGATGTCGACATTTGTCATAACAGTTCCCTTTCTGGCAGTTAGGGGCAATCCCTTCGCATTACTGAAAAGGAATTACCCAGCGACCAAATTGTTCCGCCGAATTTGGCGGCCCGCGGGATGCTGTCGAAGTTCAATGTAGTCGAACACGTCTGCTTTCGCCTCATCCCTCGATCGGTACACTTTGCGTGTCGTGCGTTCGGTCTTGAGCGAAGAGAAGAAGCTCACCATCGCCGCATTATGCGGCACCCAACTTCCATGACCGCCTAGGTTCTGCCTAGAATTTCCATTGGCCACAGCACCGGACGCGTCAACGTCAAGCTGGCGCCGCCGCCAAAAGCGCCGCCGGGTACTAAGCCCCTAGGGGTGGCTGCGATTGCTTTTCTGTTTTCGTTCAAACGATTAGGAATTGTCTGCGGGGGAAACATGAGCACCAGGTCCATTCTGTGGGTGATTGCCACAAGAAAAAGAAGTAGCCTGCCGGCCGATCAACCGGCTTGAAGAGAATCCGTTATGCCGCGTCCGATTATAGTGCTTGCCACGATGATGTTGAGCATCACTTGCGCGACTGCCCATGCGCAGTCGATGAAGCCGAGCGCGCCCGACAAAATGACCTCACCCGACGAGGCGCAAAAAATGCGCGGCTGCAAAAAACAGGCCGAGCAGAACAACATCAAGATGCACGAGCGTGCGAAATACGTCATGGATTGCATGACGGCCAAGAAATAGCGCGGCTAATTTGAAATGGAAGAGGCCGCCACCTGAGGCGGTCATTCGGGAGCGTCCACCGTTTCAACGAGGCTCAGAAAAACGCTATCATCCGCTCCAACATGTGGTCATCCGGGGAATGTTGGCTGAAATGGGTAGACAGGTAGCTGTAGTCCTTTACGTGGTGGCGATGGCCGCCGTCATAGTCGGTGTAGATTTCATGTTCTTCAGAAACCAATTCTGGGAACGGCTGACAGTGAATATTGGCATTGTTTTGGTGTTCGGAGCTTTCTACTTGAGATCCCTCAGGCATCCATGAACAAGGCGCGATAGCGCTCTTTCGCTGCGAAATCGACGGATGCGGGTCGCTAATAAACGGTCCTATTGTCCGCTCCGGGTCATTAGCGGACAAACTGTCGGGGGCAAAAATCGACCTTTGTCCGCTCTAGGCCATCAGCAGACAAACCGACACGTGCCTAAATCCACCTTTGTCCGCGTTCAAAATACCAATCCAATACTGCCTAGGTTCTGCCTAGAATGCCCATTGGCGGTCGCCGCATCAATCAAACCTAAAGGAACTGCCTATTGCTATCGTGAGCGTTGATTGTGGAGTTGGGTGTCAATTTTGTTGCGGAGGTACATTCGACGGCATCGGTGCAGGCAAAGCTGATATTGCAACGGCCTCAAATTGTTCCGCTCTGATTCCTAGCGTCCCAATCAATGTGGGCACTAACACTCTGATCGGCGCCATATTGGATGTGCCGGTGATTGGCACGAACCAGAGCTCAATGTCACGCCTACCGGCGATATATTTTACGACCAGACTGTTCTCACGATAGCCGCTAATTGGCTGTAGAGCTGCGCCGCAAACTAATGCAGGACCCGAATAGCCCTGTTCAATCTTGACCTTGTCCATACGTTTATATGTCAAGATAAGATTATAGCGACGCTGCCCATCAAATATCAGAAGTACGCGATTACAATTTGCAGACGCCAGCGCGTCATTGCGAACATTGGAAGGGATGAGCATCGCGGACAGCGGATCGGTTGCCCCGCGGCGGTCGACGTCAGTCACCGGCATCAGTTTCTGCTTTATTGGAGGCTTTTGATTAAACGTTTCTTCTGCAATGTCATCGGCAAAACTCATTTGTAGTACGGTTTTTCCATCATCATCAACAATGCTCGAAGTAAAATATGTTGGAGCTAGATGTCCGTTCTCAATTCTTCCACTCGTGACAACGGTGCCCTCACCGTTCATCAGGACACTGAGAACACCACTGGCTTTGCCCTTTGCCGATGTTGCATAAAAGCTATTACCAATATCGACATGCCAAGCGATATGGCCGATCGATACCCCCGTCATAGTGATCGTGTATTGGGCGTCTAATCTTCCTTGGGCATGAGCTGAAATGCTCGATATACTCATAATCGCGTGGAAGAGTGCACCAAAAAACGTTGTTGCTGTGCGATGAAAGGGCACGAAGACCACGAAGATAATGTTTGTTTACTAGGCCGAACTATCTCAATGACCATAAAGGCAAATATATGATTGCGATTTTCAACGCGGAGAATTGGGACAGTTCCCGTCGCGACTTGTGGCTAAATCGACGAGATAATTGATCTACATCAAAGTAACTAAACGAGGATGATTGCGCGTCGAACAGGCGCCGGACGCGTCAACGTTAGGCTGTCCGGTTAGGCGCCCGCCCTTCGAGCGCGGTGCCGAAGACATGATCCCACGCGCCGGTTGTCACGCCGAAATTGCCGCTATGAGATAAATAGTGGTGGCGCGCATGGCGCAGCCGCGCCCGATAAAGATAGGAACCCCGGCGCAGCCGCCAATGGTGTGTCGCATAGTGGACAAATACGTACCAAAGGTAGCCGGTGACAAGGCCCGCCGTTGCTGCCGTGCCCAAGTTAAATCCAAGAATTACCCGGAATGGAATCGCAACCACCACCAGACCAATGAGCGCGCTCGCCCATGCGGGCGTTCCGATCAGATCCATTGGGGACTGATGATGCCGCTCGTGTATCTTCGAAAGGACTGGCGCGTGATGAAAGAGCACTCGATGCAGCAGATATTCGATCAATGTCCAGCCCACCAGCCCGGCACCGTAGGCGACGGCCCAAATCGTAGGTTGCGGCGGGGTCAAACTGCGAAAACCGAGCAACGTGGCGACGATAATCATCGGTGGAAAAATTAAGAATTCGGAAAAATAGCCAAGTTTGCTCATTTTCATGAAAATACCTCAAACATCATATTTTCGGCGACTGCGCGCAGCGAGCGAGTACAGACGCACGCAGTATAACTCGGAAGTAGTTTTCTGAGTTCCGCCGTTTAGCGGCGTAGCGTACATCGATTGGTAGTATCCCCCACCCCTCACCTCCCAAAATACCAATCCAAAACTGCCTAGGTACTGCCTAGAATTTCCATTGGCCTCAGCATAGGACGCGTCGACGTTAGACTGTTTGGCAGGCCGTCCAATAGATTGTTCCGCCTCGTCTTCGAATCCCATGATGGAAGGGCCTTGGTACCGATTCCGAAGAGAAGCACGAGCCCGCGGGCGACATCAACACCGCAGTGTTGGACAGACTGAAAGTGCTTGACCCCAACCGGCCGATTAGAGAAGCGGACATAATCTTGCGCTGCCGTGAATGCCCGAACCTTGCGGTCTTCCTCGTGCGCGTTTCTCTCCTATTATGACGATTGGAAATAATTACACGATAGTCGAACGTGCTGCACCGCAAGGGATCGGTGCGTTAGCGTTTCGTTAACGAAACATTTTATTAATCTATTAATGAAAACTTGCCGGCGGGATGGGAACAGCGCCTTTCTCAATTTCCGGCGGCAATCTGGACCCTGTGGACTGGCCAAGCGCCCGTGCCCAGGGGCACCGGATGCTCGACGATATTCTCGACTACATCGAGAACATTCGCGACCGCCCGGTCTGGCAGCCGATTCCCGATAGCGTGCGTGCCCGCTTCCACGAGACGGTGCCAGCCGGACCCACCGATTTGACCGTCGTGCATGACGAGTTCATGCGTCACATCCTTCCTTACGCCACCGGCAATACGCACCCCGGTTTCATGGGCTGGGTGCATGGTGGTGGCAACGTGCCCGGCATGCTTGCGGAAATGCTGGCGGCAGGCCTCAATGCCAATCTCGGCGGCCGCGATCATATGCCGATCGAGGTCGAACGGCAGATTACGCATTGGCTGCGCCAGCTTTTCGAGTTTCCGGATAGCGCGAGCGGGCTGTTCGTGACCGGCACGTCGATGGCGAATTTGCTCGGCGTGCTAATCGCGCGCACGGGTGCGCTCGGTCTCGACGTGCGCTGTCAGGGCGTCGCGTCGACTGGAAAGCGGCTCGTGGCCTATGCATCAGTCGCCGCGCACGGCTGTATAGCGCAGGCGATGGATCTTTCGGGCCTCGGTATCGAGGCGTTGCACGTCATTCCGACCAATGGCTTCGGTCAGATCGACATTGACGCGCTCAATCTGGCCATCGTGCAAGATCGCATTGCCGGACTGACGCCGTTCCTGCTGGTTGGGACAGCGGGCACGGTCGACACCGGCGCAATCGATAGCCTCGCCATGTTGACTTCGATCGCGCGCCGCGAAAAAATGTGGTTCCACGTTGATGGCGCCATCGGTGCGCTCGCCATCATGGCGCCGGAGTTCGCGCCACGGCTTTCCGGTATCCAGCAGGCGGACTCGATCGCGCTTGATTTTCACAAATGGGGTCAGGTGCCCTACGATGCCGGCTTCATCCTGGTGCGCGACGGCGCGCTGCATCGTGACACGTTCGCCTCGCCTGCTGCTTATTTACGGCGAGAGACACGCGGGCTTGCGGCCGGCGCGCTGTGGCCCTGCGATTTCGGACCCGATCTGTCGCGCGGCTTTCGCGCGCTAAAGACCTGGTTCACGCTGAAGGTCCACGGCACCGATGCGCTCGGCGCGATGATCTCGCGCAGCTGTGAACTGGCGCGCTATCTCGAGATCAAAATCGCGACCTTGGACGAATTGGAGCTGCTGGCGCCGGTGTCCCTCAACATCGTTTGCTTCCGGTATCGCGGTGACGACGCCGACCGACTGAATGCGAAAATCGTCGCGGACCTCCACGAATCCGGCATCGCGGCGCCGTCGACCACGATCATCGACGGTTGCCTCGCGATCCGCGCGGCCATCGTCAATCACCGTACCGAGCCGCGCGACATCGACGCCATGCTGGCAGCGGTGTGCAAATTCGGCGCTGCGGCGGCGCCGAAAAGCTGCGCAGCTTAAAGCGCGCAAGGGCTTCCATGAGCGCCAATTTCACCCTTGCGACGCCCCATGCGGCGCAGGAAGCGCGGCTTCGAAGCCTTGAGCATCAGATCGCACATCACAAAGTCACAGTTGAAGTCGAAATCGAACGCGCGGCACTTCTGAGCGTCTTGGATCGACGTGTCGAAGCTCAGCAGGCATTTATCGAGATACTTCTAAGGGAACCGAAAAATTTTAGCGCACTCAATGAGTTTGGCGCCTGCCTGACGGCAATGGGCTTTATTGCCGCCGCTTCCCGCGTATATTCCGAAGCAATTACACACCACCGCGCAAATCCAATCGGACATGTAAATTTGGCCAACCTGCTACTTCGCGAGGGCAATCTGAGCGGAGCACGCGAACTTTACGAGGCCGCATTGCGCATCGATCCGAACCATCCGCAGGCCCATCAGGGTCTTGGCGCCGTTCATTCAGGATTAGGAGACCACCGCAGCGCCAAGCTGCATTTCCAAAATGGTTTTCGAGATTATTTCATTTCGACCTTACCTTATCGGGGGACAAAGCCGCCGGTTCCTTTGCTGCTCCTAGTTTCTTCAGGCAGCGGCAATATTCCGACCGCATCGTTCCTTGACGATCGCATTTTTGCGATGTCCGTGATTGTCGCCGACTTTTTTGACGCTATGGTCCCGCTGCCGACGCACCAAGTTGTCTTTAATGCCATCGGCGACGCCGACTTATGCCGCCCCGCTCTAGAAGCCGCGGTTCGACTTGCGAAGATGACATCCGCCCCGATGATTAATGACCCCTCGTCGGTAATCAGAACCGGCCGTGCCAGCAACGCTCAACGCCTTCGCGCATTGCCGGGTGTAGTGGCCCCGCGAACAGCCGTCATTCCCCGCACGATTCTAACGGGCACAAACGCAGCGGCTACCCTTTCAGTTCATGACTTTGTGTTCCCGTTGCTCTTGCGCTCACCTGGCTTTCATACGGGAAATCATTTCGTATTGGTAGAATCGTTGACTGATTTGCCGACAGCCGCGGCCGATCTTCCTGGCGATGATTTGTTGGTAATTGAATATCTTAATGCACGCGGCGTGGACGGCAATGCGCGAAAATACCGTGTTATGATTGTCGACGGAAGCATCTATCCAATGCATCTAGCAATATCGCGACAATGGAAAGTGCATTATTTCACCGCCGATATGACCAATAACATTGAGCATCGATCAGAAGACGCGGCCTTTCTCGACAACATGCCAACCGTCCTTGGACAAAAAGCGGTGGCTGCATTGGAGCGGATTGCAGAGGAACTCAACCTTGATTACGGCGGTATCGATTTCGGCCTAAGCCCCGATGGCGACATATTGTTGTTTGAGGCCAACGCAACAATGGTGGTGAATTTGCCAGATTCTGGGGAGCGGTGGGACTATCGACGCTCTGCGGTCGCGAAAATCTTAGCCGCCGTAAGCAACATGATTTTGGATCGGGCCCGCCATCAAAGGTCACCTCGGCTGGGTGATCGACGGCCATTCAATTCGCAAGAAAATTCATTGGTCGGCTCCCATTGAGTGGTCCACTTGCAATGTTAGTCGCAAGGCCGATTGGTCTGCTTCCCGATAACTGGTCCATCTAGAGAGCAATTTTTTCGGGCATTCCGAACCCAGCGATGGAGGGATGCTGACCGTCCCCCGTTGGGTGGTCCGGGTTGAATGTTAGTTTAACGGCGGCATCGGCGCTACCGGTGTGGTTGATGGCCAGGCGATAACCTCAGGCGCCGGCGGCCGGTATCCCAGCGATGAATGCGGACGCATGGTGTTGTAGTGCCGTCTCCAGGCCTCGACCACAATCTTGGCCTTGATCGGCCCCCACTAAGTGGTCCAAGACTGCCTAGGTTTTGCCTAGAATTTCCATTGGCCTCAGCACCGGACGCGTCAACGTAGGCTGTCCGGCTCGATTACTTTTTGTGAGATTTTCAACGTCCGCTCTTGTCCAGAAGCGGACAAACGCCGGCGCGGCTGGTTTGTCCACACTCGCAGTATGCGCTGGCTTGGCCTCTTCATCTATCAGATCGAGCGCGTTTTTGCTGTGCCATGCTGACGCAAGCAAGCGATCTCTTGGAGCAGATGCGATCTGCGGCGCTTCAATTCCGCGCACACTGCATCGTCGATCGACTGGCACAGCAAGACATCGTCGATCTCTCCTTCAAGCCGTTCGAGGTCGGCAATATGGGCGTGCGGCTCTGTTGCCGTTTCCAGCACCCTCGGTACTGGAGCGTGATGGAGGGAAGGCCGATCGACCTGTAGCTCGAATAGGATGTCGCTATTCGGGCAGAAGCGCGGGGCAAAGGGTACTGATTGCGGCGCACTGTCGAGCCAATCGCGGCATTCTTGTTTGGCCGTACATGCCTCACAGCGACGAACCGCCGTGGCATAGCTAAGGCTGAGCCGCGCGACGACGCCTTCGCCCGGCTCGATGCCGAGACGTTGCATTAAATCAACAAGATAGAGCGGGTGACACCTATTTGGTACCGGAACGGCCATGACTGGCCTCCCTGATATTCCTAAACGATCCGGCTGTGGCACGATGATTGATTAAAGGCCTGACGCCTTGATATGGATCAATCCCGTATAGCTCTGAAGCAAAATGTCGCACACGCCTTCGCGGCGAACTTAACTACATTGCCGATCGCGACGCGCGCGGCATCCCAATGGCGGACATCGCATGGTCGCTGGGAATGACCGATTAGGTAAGGCTAAAAAAGAAGCCCCGGTCTCTTAGAGAACCGGGACTTCTATCACGGTCGGAGCAACCCTCCTTGGGATGTTCGGCTATGACAATGGGTAAGATAAATGGGCCCGAACTAGCCGCATTGAGCTACGTCAATAAATGTGGGCCCACGATTTCACCTTCTAGAAGGACAGATCAGAGTTGAGCAAACTGCAACAATTGGTCGATTTACGAGTTAATTCTCTTAAGCGCGAGCGCATCACGTAATATCACGCGCCGACGTTGGACTGAAATTACAGAAATATCCTCAAGCCCCCAGAGCATACGCGAAACCGTTTCGACGGTCAGACCGAGGTAGTCCGCAATATCGCCGCGGGTCATTGGCATCTCCACCTCACGCAAACTATTCTGACGTTCGGCCAATTCGAGGAGAAACTGACCAACACGCTCACGCGCGGTCTTGAGTAACAACGATACATGGCGCTGAGTGCGTCTCAATTCCAGCGCTGTAAGGGCTAGTATCTGCCTTGTGGTCTTATTGCTGGCGGCTGCACGTGACATTAGCGCACTCCGTTTAATGACATTCACCTTACTGCGTTCCACTGTTTCGGCAGAGAGCGAATGTTTATTTTCTCCTTCTAGTCCAAAATATTCACCCGAAAAATAGAACGACCCAACCTGACGGCGACCATCACTGAGCGTATTGAACGTCCGAACACAGCCTGACATTACTCTATAAATATTTTCGACAGGCTCTCCTTCGCCGAAAATCTCTTCGTCGCGCGAAAACCATTTTGTTATGCCAACATGTAAGTCCATTTCATAATTATTTTCATTCGCAAATTTACGACATTGAGCTAGATCAACTGTCCGCCAACCGTGGCTAATACTTTCCGCCTATAAGGAGAATGTTTATTGGCAAGCCTATACCGAGTTGGCTCGCGCTGCGAATGTCCGCTCCGGGTCATCAGCGGACAACCCA
>Ga0181522_10000516_pt1 | contig 28464 bp, 33 predicted proteins | sample PEATcosm2014_Bin_27_FD_121103 | JGI IMG/M metagenome (GOLD analysis project Ga0181522, IMG submission 121103) | Peatland microbial communities from MTU Mesocosm Facility, Houghton, MI, USA - PEATcosm2014_Bin05_10_metaG | ecosystem: Environmental > Terrestrial > Soil > Wetlands > Peat | place...
CCGCGAGACGCTGCGCCGCCTCGGCAAGTAGCGGGTCGTGACGATCCACTACCCCGAGTTCGGGGACTTCTGCGACGTCGCCGCGGACATCCTGGTCACCACGCCGGAGCAGATCGCGCGCTTCCCCAACGTCGGTCTCGCCGAGTCGGCGCTCGCCGCGCCGCGCGCCGGCTTTGGCGATGTCGAGGCCTATCCGACGGTCTTGGAGAAGGCAGCGATCCTGCTGGAGCACTTGGCGCGCAACCATCCGTTGCCCGATGGCAACAAGCGCACCGCGTTCTTCGTGACCGGCCTCTTCCTGGAGGCGAACGGCTCACCGCTGCAAGGCACGGAGCCGGATGTCGATGTGCCGATGGTCGAGCGCATCGCGTCCGGTGAGGTCGAGCATCCTGAGATTCTGGCGTGGCTATCGACACGCGTGGCTACCTCAGACTGAGCTTGGTTCGAAGGTGATCTGGGTGACCGCAAAGTCGCCGCAGAAGCCTCGAGAATGGCTTAGCCAAGCAGATCTGAACCTTTCGCCCCGATTCCTTCATATCCCGCGAAGGCCAGCGAACACGGGAGAAAACCTCGAAAGCACTGGACTTCGCGGGACGGCCGTTCGCGCCTGTTCGCCGAGGTTCGATGGCTTCGGTGACCGCAAGGTGACCGCAGAGGGCACGTTGCGATCGTTTTGCGGTCGGTCTGGCGGCCGGGTTCTTGATTCGCGCGTGCATGACGTCTTCCTGTGGCTCGTAGTGTGTCGCCGGCCGCCGCCCCAGCCGATGTTGGTCTCGGCTGCGTTGAAGCGGTCTGGCCTGACTACTCCTATGACAGTCGGCGAGGCGCGAACGTGACAGCACCGGGCGAGGACGATCAGGACGGCGGACGCCAGCCTCTGGCTAGGGTCGTCTGGCCCACCTCGATCAGGTAGCCGTCGGGATCGCGGATGTAGCAGCGCAGCTCCGTCGCGTGCTCCTTGGGCGGTGTCAGGAACTGGGCGCCCCGCGCGCCCCACTCCTCATACACGGACTGGATGTCCGCAACCCGGATGTTGAGGAAGCTGCTCACCCGATCCGGGTCGGGCGGCGTCTCCAGCGTGACAGTCGGCTTGTCGTCGGTCGGGCCTCCTCCGACGTTGATGATGATCCAGCTGTTGGCGAGCGCCACGTACGTCACCTCGTCGTCTCCCTCCCCTGAGACGACGGTTCTGCCGCCGAGCACGTCTGTGTAGAAGCGGCGGGAACGCTCCACGTCGTCTGACACGATGAAATGGGCCACGACCATGTCCTGGTTGTCGGCGCTGCTCATGCTGGCCTCCGTTCGTTGGGCACCGGACTCCAGCTCATGGTTGCGCGGAACGCCCTGGCTGGCGTCGTGACCCGTGCTCAGCGCTATGACGTCGACGCGACATGCGCTTGAACGCACGTCCTGGTGGCGCGGGTCATAGGTTCGCCAGACTTCTTGTCGGGCCGGGGGAGATGGCGCAAGCTGCAGGCATGACCAAGACATCGCTTCTGGGCGAAACGCCCGTCAACCGCATCGGCTTCGGTGCCATGCAACTCGCCGGACCCGGAGTGTTCGGGCCGCCGAGCGACCCTGACGCCGCTCGTGCGGTCCTGCGCAGAGCGATCGAGCTGGGCGTCGACCACATCGACACCTCGCAGTTCTATGGGCCGGACGTCGTCAACGAGCTGATCCGGGAAGCCCTGCACCCCTATCCCGATCACGTCAAGCTCGTCACGAAGGTCGGTGGGCGCCGCGACGACGCCGGGGCATGGCTGCCCGCCCAGTCGCCGGCGGAGCTGCGGGCCGGCGTCGAGGACAACCTGCGGACCCTGCGCGTCGAGCGGATCGATCTCGTCAACCTGCGCCTGTTCGACGAACACGACGCTGACGGTCTTCTGGAGGAGCAGCTCGGGACGCTCCAGGACCTTCGCCAGGAGGGCAAGCTGGACATGATCGGCATCTCCAACGCCGCCGCCGGCACGGTCCGCCGGGCGCTGGAGCTGACAGAGATCGCCTGCGTGCAGAACGCCTACAGCGTCGTCAACCGCGCCGGGGAGGAGGAGCTGACCCTCTGCGAGGAGCGGGGCCTTGCCTTCGTGCCCTTCTTCCCGCTGGGATCGGCCTTCGCGGGAGGCCCCGAGCAGCTGGCCGCCGATCCCGCTGTCGCTGAGGTGGCGACCAAGCGGAAGGCCACTGCCGCCCAGATCGCGCTGGCCTGGCTGCTGCACCGCTCCGAGCGGATCCTGTTGATCCCCGGCACCAGCTCGATCCGGCACCTGGAGGAGAACGTCGCCGCGGGGAGCATCGAGCTCGACGAGCGGGACATGCGCCGGCTCGACGAAGCCGTCCAGCTCGGCGACCCGCTCGCCGCGGCCGAGCACTGACGCGATCTACTTCTGGAGAGTCGCCAGCACCTGGCGCGTGGCTGCGTCGGCGGGCGCATAGACGGTCAGGCGCAGCTCGGGAGCTCCCGTCGGAACTGTCTGCGCGTGGTGCAGGCGCAGCGTTCCCAGGGACGGATGCTCGATCGTCTTGGTGCCCCGCTGGGTGTCGGCGACCTCGTGCTCTCCCCACCATCTGGCAAACCACGAGCTCTGCTCGTGAAGCTCGGCCACGAGCCGCTCGTAGGCCGGCTCGCCCGCATGCTGGGCGTACTCAGTGCGAAAGCGCGCGACCATGTTGCGCGCCGTGCCCTCACGGCCGGGGTTCTCCCGCCCGTCTCCCGGATCCACCAGCAGCATCCACAGCAGCGATCGACGCTCCTGCGGCAGGTGGTCCGGCGACCCCAGCAGCGCCGACGCAGCCGCGTTCCAGGCGAGGATCCGCGTCATCGGTCCCAGCAGGTAAGCCGGATTGGGGTGCAGCCCGTCGACGATCGCGGCCAGCAGCGAATGCTCCTCCTCCGGCTCGGCGCTGTTTACAGGCAGCGGCAACTCGGTCCGGGCGAGCGCGAACAGCGTCGTCCGCTCGGCCTGGTCGAGCCGCAACGCCCGAGCCAGCGCGTCCAGCACCTCCGGTGACGGGTGGATGTCGCGCCCCTGCTCGAGCCACGTGTACCAGGACACGCCCACCCCGGCCAGCGCCGCCAGCTCCTCGCGCCGCAGCCCCGGCGTGCGTCGGCGAGCGCCATCGTCGGGCAGGCCGACCTCCGCCGGTGACAGTCGTGCGCGACGTGATCGCAGGAACGCACGAAGCTCGTCACGCCGTGAAGGTGAGAGTGCCACTGCCATCGGCTGAGACCGATGACGCTAGCAGCCGGATGCTGTCCTCTACGCGCTCTCCCGCGGTCCGTCCTCATCCAGCCGCCGCCTGTAGCGGATGACCTGTGACACGACGCCCCAGGGGTCCTCCGTCCGTTCGCTGCCGTCCCTGCGCCAACCGTCCGCTTCATAGAAGCGCTCCGCCGTCTCGTTGCCGACGAGCACCCACAGGATCGCCTCCTCGTAGCCCTCCTCCCGCATCAGCCTGCGCGACTCGGCCAGCAGCCGCCGCCCGACGCCGTCCCTCCAATGGTCCGGATCGACGTACAGGGCGCACAGCTCCCCCGCCTGCGGCACGTCCTCGTCACGAGACCTCGACACGGTCGCGAAGCCTGCGAGCTCCCCGTCGAGGAAGGCGAGGATCGTCCGCGGTGCGCCCGGGTCGGGGGAGCCGAAGGTGTAGCGCGAAGCCCGCTCCTCCGGGCGCAGGGCGTCCAGGAAGTCCTCCGGCAGCAAGCCGCGGTAGGCGGCCCGCCAGGACCGTACGTGGAGCTTTGCCACGGCCATCGCGTCAGCCGGTCGTGCTTCGCGCATCTGCAGGTGCATCCGCTCGATCATGACGCGCCTCCGCGGCGCCCCCGGCGCTCGAAGCACAACTCCATAGCGGTACAATTGAGAACGAACGCGAGATGGCGATTCCGACCCCCATCCCTCCCGAGCTGGCCGAGCTGATCGCCTCCCGCCTGCGCGTCATCGGCGATCCCGTGCGCATCCGCATCCTCGACATGCTCCGCGAGCAGGAGCTGAGCGTGACCGAGATAACCCAGCGCCTGGGCACGAGCCAGCAGAACGCCTCCAAGCACCTGGGCATCCTCCTGCAGGCCGGCATCCTGGCCCGTCGCAAGGAGGGCAACAGCGCCCTCTACAGCATCGCCGACCGGGGGGTCTACGACCTCTGCGAGCAGGTCTGCGGCGGACTGCAGGCACAGCTCGCCGAGCTGGTCGCGCTCGTCGACACGGCCGCCTAGCGCAGCCTCGCCCGGCCCCTATTCCAGCAGCGTGAAGCTCGACGGGCTCGACACGGTGCCCGCGGGCGAGGCCGTGTTCACGACCGTGACCGTCCCGGAGGAGCCTTCGACAGGGACGACCGCCTTGAGCTTGGTCGAGGAGACGTAGGTGGCCGTGGCGCGGGTGCCGTCGAAGAAGACCTCGGAGCTGCTCGTGAAGCCGATCCCCGTCAGTGTCACGGTCGTGTTGGCGATCGCCTTGGCGGGGCTGACGGAGACCAGCGAGAGGGTCGGGGCGAAGGCCTTGCTGCTCGTGCCCGCGCCGTAGGGGGTGGTCACTACGATCGTGCCGCTCTGGGCGCCGTTGGGGACCGTCGCTTCGATCTCCGCGCTCGACAGCAGCTTGAAGCTCGCCGTCAGGCGGTCGATCGTGACTTTGGTGGCGCCCGTGAAGGCCGTGCCCGTGATCTCGATCGTCGAGCCGGTCACGCCGGAGGTGGGGGTGAAGCTGGAGATGACGGGGGTGTCGGAGATGACCTTGCCGGTCGCCGAGGAGAGGTCCGCGGGGCCGGCGCCGGTCGTGTTGGTGGCCGTCTCCTGCACGCGGATCGTGTGACCGACGAGAGCCTTGGAAATCAGCGTGTAGCTGCTGGCCGTCGCGCCTGAGATCTCCGCGCATTCGCCGCCCGATTCGTTGCAGGACAGCCACTGCTCGGAGTAGGAGGTCGGGCTGCCGCTCCAGGTCCCGTGGCTGACGGTCAGCGTCTGGCCCTGCTCGTCGGTGCCCGAGATCGTCGGGGCGGCGCTGTCGATGGGGCTGCCGGCCGGGAAGAAGGCGCCCAGGCCGTAGGGGCTGCCGACGCCCGTCGGGCCGTCGTAGCCGCTGGTTGCTTTGCATGCGATCGAGCTGCAGGTGCCGTTGTGGCCGGAGGTCACGTCTGTCAGGACCTTCGAGTCGCCCAGGTTTTCGTAGAGGGTCTTGGCCGGGTAGGAGACCCCGTGGGCGCCGCCTGCCAGGCCGAACTCGGCTGCCATGATCGGCGAGGAGGCGGAGGTGCCGCCCAGGACCACCCAGCCCGTCGGGTCGCCGTTGCCTGCCGGCGTGCTGTCGTAGACGTCGACGCCCGTGTAGGGGTCGGCGACGGCAGACACGTCGGCGCTCGAGCGATCGCCTGAGCAGTCGGCCTTGGAGAATTCTTCGAGGCTGGACTGCCAGGTGGGGGCCGTGAGCTCTTTCGAGCAGCCGCTGCCGCCGTCTTCCCAGACTGTGCTCGTCCAGGCGGAGCCGGACTCCGACAGGTGCGTCCCGCCGACGGCCACGACGTAGGGCGAGTCGGCCGGGAAGTTGGGCGAGCTCGAGCCGCAGGCTTCGTCCAGGTAGCCGCAGTCGCCCGTGGAGACGGTGATCGCGACGCCGGGGTGGTCGTAGTAGGCGTCGGCAGTCGTGACCCACGATTCCTCGGCGCTGGAGTAGGAGTTGCTGACCTCCGTGGCGCCCAGTTTGACCGCCTCCTCGACGGCCGTGGCGAGCGCTTCGATCCCTGCGCTGTTGGCCTCGACGAGCAGGATGTGGCAGCTCTGGCAGATCGCCCTGACCATGTCCACGTCGAGGGAGATCTCCGTTGCCCATTCGCCGTTGGTGGACGGGAGCGGCTTGGTCTTGCCTTCCTGGTCGACCTTCTTGAAGCAGCCGTTGGAGCTCGTGCACGAGGGCAGGTCGAACTCCTTGTCGTAGACGGCCAGGTCGGCTTCCGCTGTGGGGTCGTTGTAGGCGTCGACGATCGCCACCGTCTGCGTCGAGCTGGGGAACGTTTCGTCGGGCAGGTCGTAGGCGCTGTGCAGCTCTTCCTCTGTCAGACCGCCGCTGACCGGCGAGGTGTTCTGCACGGCGGGCGTTTGGCCGCGAGCCTCTTCGCCGGCCTGGCGCACCCTGTTGGCGCGCAGCCTTTCCCCCGTCAACGATTTCGCCAGCAGCCTGATGCCGACGCAGCTGGCCGTGCGAGGGCGGGCCGATTCGCACAGCCTCTGCGTGCGGAAGGTGGAGGACGAGAGTGAGGCCAGTGCCGAGGGGCTCGCCGTCACGCACATCGCGCAAGCGAGGATCGTCGCTGCAGTCAGTCGACCGCGTACGGTCAAGCCCTTCGCTCTCATCTTCGACCTGCCCCCTGGTGGCTGTGTAGCTGATTGTCGGAGCGCTTCTTTGAGGCAGGGTCGGCCGGGGCCGGGCGGCGCGTGAGCGCAACCGCAGTCCGCTAGACGCCTTGGCAGGTACAAGCTCTTCCCCTTTGGAGGGCGGACGGGAGCTGCCAGAGTGAGGCGAGACCCGACGGCCCCCGGAAGGAGCGAGACCATGAGCACGGCGACCCCCCTGGCAGCGCAGAGCGGCACCTTCGAGATCGGCGGGGAGACGGCCGTGCGGCGCCTCGGCTACGGCGCCATGCAGATCACGGGCAAGGGGGTCTGGGGACCGCCGGCCGACCCCGAGGAAGCCATCCGTGTCCTGCGCCGGGCCGTCGAGCTGGGCGTCACCTTCATCGACACGGCCGACTCCTACGGCCCCCACGTCTCCGAAGAGCTGATCAGGCAGGCCCTGCACCCCTATCCGGAGGACCTCGTCATCGCCACGAAGGCGGGCCTGACCCGCTCGGGTCCCGGCGACTGGCGCCCCGTCGGGCGTCCCGAGTACCTGCGTCAGCAGTGCGAGCTGAGCCTGCGCCGCCTAGGCCTGGAGCGGATCGAGCTCTTCCAGCTGCACCGCATCGACGCCAAGGTGCCTCTGGCCGAGCAGGTCGGCGAGCTGCACCTGCTCCAGCAGGAGGGAAAGATCCACCACATCGGCCTCTCCGAGGTCACGGTCGCCCAGCTGCAGGAGGCCCGGCAGCACGCTCGTATCGCCTCCGTGCAGAACCTCTACAACCTGGCCCACCGCGACGCCGAGTCGCTGCTGGATCACTGCCAGGCCGAGGGCATCGCCTTCATCCCCTGGTTCCCCCTGGCCACCGGCAGGCTGGCCGAGCCGGGCGGCCCGCTGGCGACCCTTGCCTCCGAGCTCGACGCCACTCCCTCCCAGCTGGCCCTGGCCTGGCTGCTGTGGCGCTCGCCCGTGATGCTGCCGATACCCGGCACCTCCTCCGTCGATCACCTCGAGGAAAACATGGCCGCAGCGGCGCTCGAGCTGACAGACGAGCAGGCCGAAAGGCTGGCGGCAGCGGCCTGAGCGCCTACGCGGCGGCCGCCCGCGGCTGCTCCAGGACCGTCTCCTCGCCGAAGGCGAAGTCCGACTCCAGGGCCCTGCGCACCGGGCAGCTCCGCGCCACCCGCTCCAGACGCCGTCGCCGCTCCTCCTCGATCCCGGCGGGCAGGACCAGTCGCACGTCGACCCGTCGCGGCTGGCTGTCGGGGTCGTACTCGACCTCCGCGCAGATGCCCTCCGTGCTCCAGCCGCGGCTCGTCGCATAGGCGGCGACCATCGTCGAGACGCAGGACGCCAGCGCCGCCGCCAGCAGCTCGTGGGGGGCGGGAGCCAGGTCGCTGCCCCCCAGGCGCTCGGGCTCGTCCGTCTGGATCGTGTGGCGGCCGTTTACGTCGACCTCCTGGCGGAGCCCTCCGTCTGCCGACCGCGATCTTGCCGTCATGCTCATAGCTTCACCAGCCCTCTCACATAGTCTCAATCTAAACTAACACACAACGATCCAGTTGTGTATCGGGGGTTTTCCGCAGCAGTGCGACGGCGGGTCCCGCTGTGAGCGAAGGTGCGTGGCGGGCGAGCATGGTCGGGTGGACACGACCGCCGTCAGCGCCGAGCAAGTCGAGGTCCGCCGCGGGCACGTGCAGGCTCTGGCGGGCGTCTCCCTGGCGGTCCCTGCGGGCAGCGTCACGGGGCTGTTCGGTCCCAGCGGCAGCGGCAAGTCGACGCTGATGAGATCGCTGGCGGGGGTCCAGGCGGGCGTGAAGGGGCGCCTCACGGTCCTGGGCCGCCCCGCAGGCGACGGGACCCTGCGCAGGGAGGTCGGCTACATGACCCAGGCCCCCTCCGTCTACGAGGACCTGACGGTCGCCGAGAACATGCGCTACTTCGCCCGTCTGCACGACGCGCAGGAGGGGGACCTGCTGCAGCGCGTCGACCTGGCGGGCCAGGCGCACCAGCTGGTCAGGGACCTCTCGGGGGGCCAGCGGGCACGGGTCTCCCTGGCCGCTGCCCTGATCGGCCGCCCGCGGCTGCTGCTGCTGGACGAGCCGACGGTCGGCCTGGACCCGCTCCTGCGCAGGGACCTGTGGCTGCTGTTCAGGGAGCTGGCCGGCGAGGGGGCGACCCTGGTCGTCTCCAGCCACGTCCTCGATGAGGCCCGTCACTGCGACGAGCTGGTGCTCCTGCGCGAGGGTCGGCTGGTCGCGCAGCTGACGCCGGCGGAGCTCGTGTCCCGGACCGGCACCGAGGACATGGACGAGGCCTTCGTGCGCCTGATCGAGGAGCGCTCGTGAGAGGGTCGGCGGCACGGACCGTGGCGACGGCAGGCAGGGTGCTGGGGCAGCTGCGCCACGACCCGCGCACGATCGCCCTGATGATGGCCGTGCCCTGCGTGCTGGAGACGCTGCTGCGGCTCGTCTACTCCCACCACCTGATCGCCTTCGACCACGCCGGCGCCCCGCTGCTCGCGATCTTCCCGCTGACGGCCGTCTTCCTGGTGACCTCGATCGCCCTGCTGCGGGAGCGCACCAGCGGCACCCTGGAGCGGCTGCTGACGACGCCCCTGGGCCGTCTCGAGCTGCTGCTCGGCTACGCCCTGGCCTTCGGGGCCCTGGCGGCCGTGCAGGCGCTGCTGGCAAGCGCCCTGACGCTCGGTCCCCTGGGCCTGGACGTGGCCGGCAGTGACGTGCTCGTGATCGTCCTGGCCGTCTCGGTGGCTCTGCTGGGGATGGGGATGGGGCTGCTGGCCAGCGCCTTCGCCCGCAGCGAGTTCCAGGTCGTGCAGTTCCTGCCCGCCACGATCCTGCCCCAACTGCTGCTGTGCGGGCTGTTGCTGGAACGCTCGCAGATGCCCTCGGCCCTGCACTTCGTCTCGGACCTGCTGCCGATGTCCTACGCGGTCGACGGCATGCACCACCTGACCCGCGAAGCCTCCGCCACCGGGGCCCTGTGGGGGGACATCGCGATCGTGCTGGCCTTCGCGGCTGCTGCGCTGCTGGCGGGTGCGGCCACGCTCAGACGCCGGACCGCCTGATCCGCTTCGGGCGGCCCCAGGCCGATCCGTGTCGCCTGCTGATTCGAAGAGTGGGAGACGTGGTGAATGAGGAAGTAGCAGAGAAGCAAGCCTGTGATCAGGGGCCTGCCAGAGCTTCAGGTCGAGCGTAGGAGACGCTGGAGTCCGCTGTGATCAATATCGGCAGAAGCAGCCCTACAATCGCCGGCCTCGTGCACGTCAACGACCCGAGGGGGGAAATGCACAACAAACGCTGGGCATTCTACCTGGCGGTTCTCGCGAGCTTCATCGTGCCGGTCTCGGCAGCTCACGGAGAATTCGCGGCCCACAACAAAAGCCACGAAGGCTCGACCGCCTACGTCGGGTTCCGACTGGAAGCAAGCGGTGTCCTGCAGTGCTTCAACGAAGAATCCGGTGCGCCGAAATGGACGCTGAAGAACTCCAAAGGCGAACTTTCCGAATCAGGCACCGAGCTCTTCTTCAAGATCAAATCATGGGGCGGCTGCGAAGTGGCGCCCAAAGAAGGAGAACAGAAAGAAGCGAAAGTAACCAGCGGCGAATGCGAAATGGAAGTCGATCAGCCCGAAGAAGGAGAACACGGCAAAGGCGGAGTCGCCTCCTGCACGCTGAAAATCGAAACAACGAGCAAAGAAACCTGCGAAGTGAAAATCGAAGGCGACAAAGAACAGCCCGAATCGACCATCGGACAGAGCGGTGAAGAAAACCAGAACGCAGTGCTGACCGTGAACCTGAGCAAACGCGTGTCGATCACGGCTACGGGGTCGTGCGGGCTGAAAAGCTCGAAAGAAGCAAGCCTCGAAACGGAGACCGAAGGATTGCAGGTCTCCCGGAAAGGGGATCCGGCGCCCTTCACCACCTACCTCTTGGCGCCTCACGAGTACCTCATGCGAGGGGAAGAACGCACGCTGGTGGTGAAATGGTTATTCCCGGCGCGGGAAGAAGCGTTACCAGAAGTGCTGACCGGGGTTGAAACCCCTATGGAATCCACCCCCTTCTTCACGGTGACTGGGCAAACGGTGCTCTTCTGCAAGAACAAGACCTACAACATAACGCAGCCGGAATGTAGGATGAAAATCAAAATGGAACGCGAACCGGCCAGGGGTCAGCGCTACACGCACATATTCACCCTGACGGCGAGCTTAGCGGGCATGACGAGCACCGACAGGGTGGTCGGCATCAGGTAGGGGACTGCTGGTGCGGTCCCGGCGCGTGACGCGACGGGGCCGCATGCGGCATGGCAGGGCGCTCAGGCCGTCCTCGCCACCCCGCCCCTGCCCGTCCAGGCCGCGAAGCCCAGCAGGCACAGCGCGAAGGCAGCGTCGGTGAAGAGCGTCGCGTAGAAGAACGCCGGAATCTGGGTGTTGCCGAAGACGAAGTGCCCCAGCGTCGCCAGGCCCGTCAGGGAGTAGACGGACAGGCAGACGCGGGCCTCCTGGTCGCGGCCTTCGCGGTAGCGGCGGTAGCCGATCAGGCCGATCCAGGTCAGCAGCGGCCAGGCGACCACGATCGCCACGCGGGCCGGCGTGTAGAGGGAGTGGGGCCCCGGATAGGAGCTGACCTTGACGAAGTTGTGGGTGTAGTGGATCGCCGTGGAGAGCATCTCCGCGGCGATGATCGCGCGCAGAACACGCAGGCCGGGGGGTCGGTTGGGGCTCATCGTCTCACGCCTCCTGCATCGACTTGATAGATCGTTCTAGAAAGGCTACTGTCACAGTCGTGAAGGCGTCCGGCAAGCGGCGTCTTCGACTCAGGGGAGAGCAGCGGGATGCCCAGCCAGACAAGGGATAGGATCCTCGACACGACGGCCGAGCTGTTTCGCAGGCAGGGCTACTCGGCGACGGGGATGAAGCAGATTGCGGCGGAAGCGGCTGCCCCCTTCGGCTCGCTCTACCACTTCTTCCCGGGTGGCAAGGAGGACCTGGGAGCCCACACGATCCTCACCTCGGGCCGCCTGTACACGCGGATGTTCGCGGAGATCGCGATGCAGGCCCCGGACATGCTCAGCGCCGTCGCCGCCTTCTTCTCGGGTGCTGCCGAGACGCTGGTGGAGACGGGCTATGCCGACGCCTGCCCGATCGCGACTGTCGCCCTGGAGGTCTCCTCGACCAACGAGCAGCTGCGACTGGCCACGGCCGAGGTCTTCACGGAGTGGATCGACGGGGCGAGCGCCTGGTTCGGCTCCGCGGGCATCGCCCCGGAGCGCTCGCGTGAGCTGGCCTTCGTGATGCTCAACCTGCTGGAGGGAGCCTTCGTGTTCGCTCGCTCCCTGCGCTCGACGGAGCCTCTGGAGCACGCCGGCAGGGCGGCGGTGGGGGAGGTCGCCAGGGCGCTGGAGGAGGCCGGGGCGTGAGGGCGCCACCAGCGCCCCTGAGGCCGAGCGTCAGCGCTCCCGTGGCGGTCGCGACCCTGGCCGTGCTGCTCTCGCTGCTGCCGATCGTGGCCGTGGCGCTTGGTGGCGCCGGCTCCACGGGCTGGCTACACCGCTGGTGCTCGCCGGGCGCACTGACTGCTGCGGGCGGCGGCCTGGGCCACCAGGTCCTGGCCTTCGCGACGATCCACTGGCCGCACTTCCTTCCGGCCCTGATCGGGATCGCCACCCTCGTCTACCTGCGCAGGGCCGACCGCCGCTACAGGGCGGCCCAGCGAAGCGGCGCCTGAGCCCTCTACCCGGCCGCGGCGGCTCCGGCTCCGGCCTCGGCCACGTCCTCGCCGACGGTCTCGCGCGAGCGCCCGCGCGGCATGCCCCGCAGGGCAAGCAGGAAGGCCAGGGCCATGGCCCCGGCCATGCCGTAGACGACCGTGCGCGTGGAGAGGGCGAAGTCGAGGGCGACGGAGTGGGGGATGTGCCCGCCGGGAGCGCCTTCCCCACCGCCGCCGGCGGAGGCTGCATGGGCGATCGCTTCGGCCTTGGCGGCCGGCACGCCCATCGCCCCCAGCGTCCGCGTCACGCGGGAGACGTTTTCGGTGATCAGGATCGAGCCGAGGACGGCCAGGCCGAGGCTGCCGCCGAAGTTGCGGACGGTCTGGGTGACGCCGGTGACGGCTCCATAGGCGGCCGAGGAGGCCCTGTTGAGGGCGTCTGTGGAGACGGGCCCCAGCACCATGCCCATGCCCACGCCAGCGATGGCCAGCCAGTACCACTGCTTGGAGAAGGACAGCTGGTCGATGTGCGAGCCCCACAGGTAGAAGCCGACGGCAGCGACGGCGCTGCCCAGAACGACCGTCGGGCGGGCGCCGCGGTTGTCCAGGACCCGCCCGCCCCACTGCGCGCCGATCGTGAAGCCGCCGAAGAAGACGAGCAGGAACAGGCCTGCGCTGGAGGAGCTCTCGCCCAGCGCCGCCTGGGCGTAGACGGAGGCGAAGAAGAACAGCGGCACGAAGCAGATGGAGAGCAGGAAGAGGACGCCGTTGTCGACTGCGAAGGCCCGCTCTGCGAACAGCCTCATCGGCACCAGCGGCTCGCGCTCGGAGAGCTGCTGACGCACGAAGGCGCCGAGCAGGACGAGCCCGGCGGCCAGGCAGCCCCAGGTGGCGAGGCTGCCCCAGCCCCACGTCGAGGCCTGCTGCAGCCCCAGCACGGCCAGGCCCATGCCGGCGGAGACGAGGGCGGCCCCCCGCCAGTCGATGCCGGCCGGCTGGCGCTCTCCGTCGGCCTCCGTGCGCAGCGTCAGCACGATGGCGACGATCGCCACGGGCACGTTGATCCAGAAGATCGAGCGCCACGTCCACTGGGTCAGGTAGCCGCCGGCCATCGGCCCGATCGCCGTCAGCCCGCCGGAGGCGGAGAAGAAGATGGCCAGGGCCCGCCCACGCTCCTCGATCGGGAAGCTGGCCACGACGATGGCCAGGGCCGCCGGGAACAGGAAGGCCGCGCTGGCCCCCTGCAGGACCCGGAAGGCGATGATCCAGGCCTCCCCGAGGGAGCTGGTGGGGGTGGCGCCGCAGAGGGCCGAGAAGACGGCGAAGGCGGCGACCCCGACGAGCACGACCCGCCGGTGCCCCACCACGTCCGCCACGCGACCGCCAAGGGCGAACAGGGCCGACAGCGACAGCAGGTAGCCGTTGACGATCCACTGGGCGCCCGTGGGGGAGAGGTGCAGCTCCCGCTGCAGCCTGGGGATCGCCAGCGCCACGATCGTCTGGTCGATGAAGATCATGGCGACGGCGAAGATCATCGCCACCAGCACCAGCCGCCTGCCCTGACCGCCCATCGGGAACCCCCGTCGATCGAGTGGCCCGAGCCTAGATCATCGCCGGCCGGCCTGCGGGAAGGCCCCTAAGCGCTCTAGCTGTCGAGGCTGCGCTGCCACATGACGACGTAGGGGGACAGCCAGCGGGCCATCTCCGCGAAGCCCTCCGGGCGCAGCCCGTACAGCCGCCTGCGGCCCTGGGCCGTGGCGTCGACGAGACCCGCTTCGCGCATCAGCCGCAGGTGGCGGGACACGTTGGGCTGGCTCAGCCCTGTCCGGGCGACCAGCTCGCCGACGGGGAGAGGCCCCTCCCGCATCAGGTCCAGCAGGGTCCGGCGCGAGCGCTCGGCGACGATCTCGAAGGCGCCAACCCTATCCATAATCATAAAAATATATAATTAAAGAGGGATGGGTCGCGTGGTGGTGTCGAAGGGGCTGCTCGCGGAGCGTCCTCGGGGTGTCCATACTCTGCGCGAAGGAGGTCGCTATGCAGTACCTGATCCAGATATTCACGGGCGAGGCGATGGGAGCCTGGGAGGCGCTGGCGGAGAGCGAGAAAGAGGCCGTCAGCCAGGAGTACTTCTCGATCATGCAGGAGCCGGGCGTGATCGGCGGGGCCCAGCTGCAGCCGTCCTCGACGGCGACGACGGTGCGGGTCGACGGGGGCAGGACGTTGACGACCGACGGCCCCTTCGCGGAGAGCAAGGAGGCCCTGGGCGGCTACTACCTGCTGGAGGCCCCCGACCTCGACGCTGCCATCGAGCTGGCGGCCCGGGTGCCGGCCGCCCGCATGGGCGGGGCCGTCGAGGTGCGCCCGCTGGTGGAGCGCTGATAGAGCAGGTCTTCAGGGAGCAGTGGGGCCGCGTGCTGGCTGCCCTGGTCGGCTACCTCGGCGACTTCGACCTCGCCGAGGAGGCCGCCCAGGAGGCCTTCGCCAGGGCAGCGGAGCGCTGGCCTGCCGACGGGCTCCCGGACAACCCGGCGGCCTGGCTGATCGTGACGGCCCGCAACCGAGCGGTGGATCGCATTCGCCGCGAGCGTACGCGCAGCGCCGCGGCCCTTCGCCTGGAGCAGGAGCCGACCATGCAGCCGATCAGCGCAGACGGGAGCGAGGGCGGTTCGCGGGACTTCCCCGACGAGCGCCTGGAGCTGTTCTTCACGTGCGCCCACCCGGCCCTGTCGCTGGAGGCCCAGGTGGCCCTGACCCTGCGCTCCCTTGCAGGGCTCTCGACGCGGGACATCGCCAGGGCCTTCCTGGTCGAGGAGGCGACGATGGCCCAGCGCCTGGTGCGGGCCAAGCGCAAGATCCGCGATGCGGGGATCCCCTTCCGGGTGCCGCCTGCCCACATGCTGCCGGACCGCCTGGCGGCCGTCCTGGCCGTCGTCTACCTGATCTACAACGAGGGCTATGACGGACGTGCCGAGCTGGCGACGGAGGCGATCCGCCTGGGGACGTGCCTGGTCGAGGTCATGCCCGACGAGCCCGAGGCCCACGGCCTGCTGGCCCTGATGCTGCTCGGCGACTCCCGCCGCGAGGCCCGCCTGCGCGACGGCGAGATCGTGCTGCTGGCAGATCAGGACCGCTCGCTGTGGGACAGGGGCAGGATCGCCGCTGGCCAGGCGACGCTCGAGCGGGCCAGGGCGCTGGCGGGTCCCGCCGGCGCAGGCCCCTACGTCCTGCAGGGGGAGATCGCCCTGGCCCACTGCGGGCAGAGCAGCGACTGGGCGCGGGTGCTGGCGCTCTACGGGCAGCTGCTCGAGCTGACGGACTCTCCCGTCGTGCGCCTGAACGCGGCCGTCGCCCGTGCGGAGCTGGAAGGTCCCCAGGCCGGTCTGGAGGCGATCGAGCCGCTGCGCCTGGAGGGCTACCGCCACCTGCACTCGGTCAGGGCCGATCTGCTGCGCAGGCTGGGCAGGACGGGGGAGGCGGCAGGGGAGTACAGGCAGGCCTTGGAGCTCGTCCGCTCAGAGCCCGAGCGACGGTTCCTGCAGAGGCGCCTGGCGGAGCTGACGGCCTGAGGAAGCAGGCGTCCGAGCGCGATCGCGCTCCCGCCCGATCGTCGTCACGGATTCTGGAGCAATCAGGCCAGGACTTCGTCGGCGGATGCGAGCGTGCGCAGGTGCTCGCCGACGCCGGTGACGCTGAGGAGCCTCCGGACCTGGGGGGAGCCCTGGGTGATGGCGAACTCCTGGCCCCTGTCCCAGCACTTCTGCCTGGCCGAGAGGATCTCGCGCAGGCCTGTCGAGTCGAGAAAGGTCAGCTGCTGCAGGTCGAGGACGACAGTGGGGGCGCCCGTCAGGGTGTCGTCTTCGAGCAGGCCCGTCAGGAGCGGGGCGTTGGCCATGTCCAGTTCGCCGGCCATCGTCACCACCACCCTGTCGGTCTCCCGCCGAAGATCGATCTGGAGCTGGTCCCGGTCCCCCATGGGTGCGATTTTAGCCTCCCGGGGAGGTCAGGATGTGCGCTGAAACGCGATGCCCCCTTAGATGGTTGATTCCACGGCGCTGCGCCGTCGGATCGCACGTCTGGCCTTCGCAGGCCTTTGTCCTCGGGCTCGCCCTTGCCACCAGCAAGGGCTTCGCCCTGCGTCCGCGGCCTGCTCGGCCATCCGCACCCCCGAAAAGCGGCACACCGCCGTGGAATCAACCATCTCAGGAGATCCGCTTGTGCAGGCGGACCCTGCTCCCCCGCGAGGAGCAGCTGACCTGCACGAGGTCGCACAGCTGGTTGGCGATCCACATGCCGCGGCTGCAGTCGGGGGCCGCGCCGGGGCGGATACGGCCGACCTGGGGGTTCGCGATGTGCCCGCGGTCCTGTATGTCGCAGACGAGGCTTTCTCCGTCTCGCCACATCTTCAGCAGGCCCTCGCCGCCGCCGTGGCGGACGCTGTTGGTGGCGATCTCGTGCACCGCCAGGACCAGGTCCTGGATGCCGTCGAAGGTCAGGGCTTCGCGCCCGGCCCAGGTGGCGACGAGCTCCCGCAGCTCCATCAGGTCATCGCCCGTGAAGGGGATCGCCCAGACCGAGCCGGCCGGAGAGGGCAGCTCGCCGGCCAGTGGCTCGGCGAGCTCGCCGCGCAGGGCACAGCCCCAGCTGTCGGGGCAGGCGCTCTCTTCCTCGCTACGCCGTTGCAGCGTCTGGGGGCTACCAGCGGCCATACCACCGCCGCCGTCCGCCGTCCGCGACGCCGCCGAAGAAGAACCCGAGGACCCACAGCAGGACAGCGATTATCAGCACGTACCAGAGGACGTGCACCGCGAACCCGAGTCCGCCGAAGATGGCAAGGATCAAAACCAGCGCGATCAGAGGTCCCATCTCGCACCTCGCTTTCGTCTCTCGCCGGCTGCACCTGACTGTGCCTGCCGTGCTGTCTGGAGAGATTCCCGGATGGGATCGGCGCCAAACCGAATCTCCTGCTCGACCTCCTATGCCCCACCGGCCCGTCCTCCGCTTTCTCGCAAAATCCGCGACCGAGTAAGAGACATGCAGGGCGCGAGTGTTTAGCGCTGTGCAGAGTGGGCAATGTCATCCCCACCAGTGTCGCCCCGCGGGCGATCGCCGCGCGCCCCCTGCGGCCTTCGTCCATATCCGGGTGGCAGTGAGTGGCATGTCGGCCGGCCTGCCCCGACGCGGGCCGGCCGGCGTGCCACGTTGTCTGCTGCGAGGGCTCAGCTGCGATGGCTCAGTCCAGCTGGGCCAGGCGAACGTCGAGCACCTGGCCGCCGACGGGCCCGATCCTGACGTCCAGCAGGCGGGGCGAGACGGTGGCGCTCAGCGAAAGCAGGGCCGCCTCGTCGGCGTCTGCCAGCAGCTCCTCGGCCAGGTGTCTGGTCTCAGCGAGCTTGTCCGTCGTGAAGTGCGCCCGGGCGGCAAGCGTCGAGAGCACGCGGGGGAGCACGCCGTGGGCGATCGGGCCAGGCCCCAGCACCATAGTCACGACCTCGCCGGTCGCATCGGGGCTGCTCGAGGGCTCCACGTCGAGGAGCAGCTCGCCGCCGGTCAGCTGCTGGGAGCCGTTGCCGGCGGGCTCCTGCAGGCCCTGGGCGTCGAAGCGCATCCTGACTTCCGTGCCGCCTCCGGGCAGGTCGCGGTAGTCGACGGACTCCGTCAGGGCCTGGATGACGGGCAGCCCGATGCCTCCGGCGCCCTCGCTGGGCTCCTCCGTCTCGGGCGGTATGCCCCGACCCTCGTCGCTGACGATGACCTCGATGCCCTGCAGGCCGGCGTTCAGCTCCACCTGCAGAGGACCCTCGTCGCTGCCGTATGCGTGCATGACGACGTTGTTGCAGGCCTCCGTGACAGCCGTGCTGATGTCGTTCAGCGCGATCCTGTCCAGGCCGATCGCGTCCGCCACGCCCGACAGGGCCTGGCGGACGATCAGGACGTTCTCGGCTCTGGCTGCGAGCCTCAGCCGGACGTCGGGCGATCCCGCCATGGGCCGGCTCCGCGAAGCGCTCCCCTGCGAACCATGGGGGGTGTTCTAGCGAACCGATTCGGCGGGTGCGTCCGCAATCGTCCGCAGCTGATCGAGCGAGCGGCGCAGCAGGCGGGACACCTGCATCTGGGAGATGCCCACGTGCTCGGCGATTTCGGTCTGGGTCATGTCCTCGACGAAGCGCAGCTGCAGGACCAGCCTGTCCCTTGCAGGCAGGTGCCCCAGCGCCTCCGCCACGGTCGCATCGAGCTCGACCAGCTCGTAGCGCTCGTCGTCGTTGCCGATCGTGTCCCCGTAGGGGACGGTCGAGTCGTCCTCGCCGTTGCCGCGGGGCGCGTCCAGGGAGACCGTCTCGTAGGCCCTGATCGCCTGCAGCGCGTCGATGACCTCCTCGATGTCTATCTCCAGGTACTCGGCCAGCTGGCCGGCCGTCGGCGCCCGCCCCGTCTGGTTGGCCAGGCGCTCCTGGGCGTCGCGGACCTTCAGGGCCCGCTCCTGGGCGCCCCGGGGCACGTGGATGGCCCAACCGGAGTCGCGGAAGTAGCGGCGCATCTCGCCGAGGATCGTGGGCACGGCGAAGGACTGGAAGGGGTGCCCGCGTTCGCCGTCGTAGCGGTCGATCGCCTTCAGCAGCCCCAGCGAGGCGACCTGCAGGAGATCTTCAAAAGGCTCGGAGGAGCGGCCATAGCGGCGGGCCAGGCTGCGTGCCAGCGGCATGAAGCGACGGACCAGCTGCTCCCTGGCCGTCTCGTCGCCATGACCCTGCCAGCGCTCGAACAGGCGAGCCGTGTCGCTCTCACCGCTCGTCCTGCCTGTACCGATCGGTTGTGTCGCTGCCATGCCAGGCATCTCAACTCCCTTCCTCGGCCGTTCAGGTAGCCCCTGCCGGACTGCCCCCGGCAATCGCCATTCTAGGCGATCACCTGTCTGCCATACCCCGGACGGTCGGCATCGAAACAGCCATCTGGACGGATGTCGTCAGCGCTCTGACGTTTTGCCGGACTTTGCGGCATCCGCTGCGGGCGGCGTCTGGAGCCAGATGATTGATTCCACGGTCCTGTGCCGTGTCCGGTGGTGCGGATAGTCGAGTCGGCCGCGGACGCAGGCCGCCGGCCTTGGTGGTGCCAAGGCCAAGGCCGAGGACAAAGGCCGGCGAAGGGCTAGACGTGCCATCCGGCGGTGCAGGACTGTGAAATCAATCATCTAGGCTCAGCTGATGCCCGCGCAGACGCCCGCGCCGCTCGCAGCCATCCTGGCCGAGCGCAGGGGCGAGGAGATGGCCCTCAACGACCGCTACCTGAACCCGCAGATGGGCAGGATCCTGCGCACCCTGGGCTTCGACAGGACGTGGGTCGGGGGGGAGGGGGCCCATCTGATCGACGCCTCCGGCGAGCGCTACTTGGACCTCTTCGGCGGTTACGGCGTCTTCGCCATCGGGCGCAACCATCCCGAGGCGATCGCGGCCGTCCAGGAGACGATGCAGGCCGCCACCGGCAACATGCCCCAGCTCGGCGTGACCCTGCTCAGCGGCGTCCTGGCCGAGCAGCTGCTGGCGCGGGCCGGGGGGGCGGGCTCCAGGCTCGACGCGATGGTGCCCGCCAACACGGGCACGGAGGCCGTCGAGGCGGCCATCAAGATCGCCCGGGCCGCCACGGGCCGGCCCCGCATCCTCTATGGCAGCCACGCCTTCCACGGCCTGACCCTGGGCTCCCTGTCGATCAACGGCAACGAGGAGTTCAGGGACGGCTTCGGCCCGCTCCTGCCCGGCTGCACGGAGGTTCCCTTCGGGGACCTCGACGCGTTGCGGGCCGAGCTGGCCACGGGCGATGTGGCGGCCCTGATCCTCGAGCCAGTGCAGGGCAAGGGCGTCAACCTGCCCCCCGAGGGCTACCTGCAGGAGGCCCAGACGCTGTGCAGGGATGCTGGGACCCTGTTCGTCTGCGACGAGGTCCAGACGGGCATCGGGCGCACGGGACGGTTCCTGGCCCTGGAGCACTGGGACCTCCAGCCGGACATGGTCTGCCTGGCCAAGGCCCTCTCGGGCGGTCTCGTGCCGATCGGGGCCGTGCTCGTCTCCCGGGACGCCTTCGAGAAGGTCTTCGACGGCATGGAGCGGGCCGTCCGCCACGGCTCCACCTTCGGCGGCAACGACCTGGCCGCGGCCGCTGCTCTGGCGACCCTGCGGGTGCTCGACCAGGAGGGCCTGGTGGAGCGGGCCAGGGAGCTGGGGGAGTTGCTGCTCGAGCTGACCCGGCCCCTCATCGAGGACTTCGAGGTCGTCCGCGACGTGCGCGGGCTGGGGCTGATGTGGGCCATCGAATTCGGGCCTCCCGCAGGGGCGCTGGGCAGGCGCCTGTGGGACTCTGTCGAGCGTCGCCAGCCGGGCCTCTTCTCCCAGCTGATCACCGTCCCCCTCTTCCACGAGCACCGCATCCTCTGCCAGGTCGCAGGTCACCACATGAACGTCATCAAGGCTCTGCCGGCCCTGACCGTCTCCGAGCAGGAGATCCGCCGCTTCGCCGGCGCCCTGCGGGTGACCATCGCGGCAGCGGAGCGCTACCCGGCGGCGCTGGCCAGGTTCGGCCTGCGCACTGGACTGCGGGCAGGGCGGGCCCAGGTCCGGGGCGGCGCCCGATAGGAGGTCGGAGGCAGGTGGAGGTCGGAGGCAGGTGGGCTGCCCGCTCGCGGTGGCGCCGAGAACCGAGTAGGAGCAGGAGGAGGCGTGGGGGTGCGCTCGTAGGCTCGTGACGATCTGCAAAGTAGGACAAGGGCGTCATGCTTTGCAGCATGCCCTCACCGATCGTCGCTCTGCTCACGCTCACGGAAGAGCAGTGGGGGCTCTTCACCCGCCAGCATGCCCGGCTCGCCGACGTCGGGGACAGGACCCTCGCCCGCATGCTTGCCGACGGGTTGCTGGAGCGTGTCGCCCGCGGCGTCTACCGCGTCCGGGGAGCGCCCCCACCGCCCCACCTCGCCCTCAAGGCCGCCTGGCTTCAGCTCGATCCGGGCCCGCCGATCTGGGAGCGGCTGGCCTTCCCGGAGGGCCTGGCCGTCGTATCGCACGGCAGCGCCGCCGCCCTGCACGGCCTGATCCCGCCCGGAGAGATCCACGAGTTCACCGTCGCCTCGCGTCGGCAGACACGTCGCCCCGACGTGCGCACCCGCGTCGAATCCATTCGACGCGAGGAATGGCAGCTGCTGGACGGGTTGCCCGCGACAGTGCCGGGCCGCACCGTGGCCGACCTCCTGGCCGACCTGGACGAGCCCCTGGCAGCCGCGCACGCCGCCGCTGCAGTCCTGCGCCAAGAGCTGGAAGACCCCACCGACCTTGCCGACCACCTGGCTCCCTTCGCTCGCCGTCACGGCTTCAGGGCGGGAGCGGGGCCGGCCCTGCTGGACTGGCTGCTCTCCCAGTCCGGCGCGGAGCCGCGGCTGGACTGGTCCGCCCCCGGCTGGTTGACTAACCCGCAGTCGTGAAGACTTCCGGGCCGAACGTCGGGGCGCCCGTCGCGTCGGCCAGCGTCGGCAGACCCAGCAGCTCCTCCCAGCTGGCCAGCGAGGAGTAGTGGTCGTAGTCCGTGCTCACGACCGTCCCCGGCTTGATGAAGGGGGAGATCAGGACAGCGCCGACACGCCCCCCGCCGGGGCCCGTGATGCCCGGCAGCGGCGAGCCCGGCCCGGGCTGCTCCCCGCAGCAGGCGCTCGAGTCCGACTGGGGACCGTCCGACTCGTCGAAGGTGATCTCCAGCAGCCCGTTCCTGGCGAAGGCCGGCGAGGAGACGATCTTCGGCACCCACGTCGAGAGGAACGAGTCGATGTCCGCCAGCGCCGATTCGCCGCCGCCTTCGTTCTTGCAGGGGTAGTCGTGGCCGTCCTGGCAGAGGTTGGGGGTTATGAAGGAGAAGATCGGCGTGCGCCCGGCCTTCGCCAGGTCCGTTGCCAGGCCCGTCTCGCCCTTCAGGGCAGCCGCCGGCATCGCCCCCGTCGGGCCGCCCAGCGCCACCACGTGGGCGTCGCAGTAGGCCTCCCGGCCGATCACCGACTGGAAGTAGACGAAGGGGTCGTGGCGGGTCGCGTAGCCGTCGCCCGCCACCGCTTCCTGGGTTTCGTCCACCGAGTTGATCGCCGGGTGCCCGCAGGCCGCAGTCTCGCGGTTGGGGTCGTTGCCCATGTCCTGCTCGTAGGCCTTCCAGCTCCTTCCGATCCCCGACAGCTGCGTGCCGATGTTGGCGACGTTGGCCGGGTACACGCAGCCCGTTCCCGCCTCCACGCCGCCCGGCAGTTCCAGGGCGCCCAGGAATTCGTCGAACACCTGGCAGTCGGCCTGGTTCTGGACGTTCGGCGGCTGGCCCGAGACCAGCGATATGTAGTTGTCGTTGCTCTCGTGCCCCGTCCCGTAGTAGTTCTCCAGCAGCGCTCCCTGCGCCGGCAGCGTCTGGGCCAGGTAGGGGTCCGCCGCCGGGTCCCCGAACGTGCTTTCCCAGCTCTCGTTCTCGAGCACGATCACGAAGACGTGCTTGACCTTGGGCAGCTTGAAGGGCTTGCTGCGGGCTGCCAGGGCGCTCCCGCACGGCAGGCACGCGAGCAGGGCCAGCAGCGCGACCCCTCCTCCTCCAAATCTCCTTCTCGACCTGCTCATCCGCTGAGCACCGTCCCTGCCGGCACCGGCGGTTCCACGATCGTGGTCGGCGGCTCGAGGAAGGCGGGCGTGCTCAGGTCCAGGAAGTCCGTGACCGTCCTGGCGTTGGCGTCCCTGTAGGTCAGCGCAGGCAGGTTCCACTTGGCCTCGATCGTGGCCAGCGCCGAGGTGTGATCGTGCACGACGTTCGTGATCCCGTTCGGCTTGGAGTAGGGGGAGGCGACGATCCCCGGCACACGCGGGCCGTAGATGTCATAGCCGCCCGGGATGTCGCCCGCTTGCAGTTCGGGCTGGATTTCATCGGGCGGGATCGCGGCGGGCGGGGGCACGTGGTCGTAGTACCCGCCGTGCTCGTCGTAGGTGTAGATCAGCAGCGTGCGCGGCCAGGCGGGGGAGTCCAGGACGGCCTTGACCGTCTGGTAGGCCCAGTACTCCCCGTAGGACATGTCCTGCGGGTCCTCCTCGTCGCCCCCAGTCGTTTCCAGCTTGGCGCCCAGGGCTTCCAGGCCCGGCACTTCCTTGAGGATCGAGCCCACCTCCGAGGCCGCCCCGAACTCCGGATCCACGAAGCTGACGGACGGCAGCGTGCCCGCTGCGCAGTCGACCAGGAACTGGGCGTACGTCGCCAGGTTGCTCGGGTATTTCTCGATGATCGAGGGGATGATCGCCGTCTGGGGCAGGTCCGTGAAGTAGTTGCGCCAGCTGACCCCGTAGGCGTGCATGCGGTCGAAGATCGTGCCGTTGGGCGGGGGCGGGTCCTTCAGGCTTTCCGTGTCCGTCGAGATGTTCCCGTAGGCCGTCCCGGCCATCAGGAAGCGGCGGTTGGGGTAGGTCTGGCATGGGGCAGAGCAGAACCACTTGTTGGCGATCGTGAAGGTGCGGGCGAAGGAGTAGGCGAAGGGCAGCACCTCCTGCGTCCAGTAGCCCATCGGCTGGTCGCCTCCGACCGAGCGGACGAAGCCGTCCATGCGACCGCCGTCGATCTGTTCGTGGGTCGCGTTCCAGGACTGCGACACGCCGCCGGCCTGCGCCGTCGTCGGGAAAGGAAACGAATAGACGGGACCTTCCGGTCCCGGGTTGCTGTTGCGGGCAGCCCCCTTCCCGGTCAGTTTCAGTCCGTGCGCCCTGGGCTGACCGGAGTGCGCCAGCGCCCCCAGCAGGTTGTCGAAGGAGTGGTTCTCCATCATCACGACGACGACGTGGTCGAAGGGCAGGGATTCGTCGACCGTGCCCGCCGGACGGGAGGGGTCGGGCAGGCTGTCGGGCAGGCGCACCCTGCTCGCCAGCGCGCTGCTCGCCCGCAGCAGCGAACCGGCGCCTGACAGCCCCGCCACGGCCACGCCGAGGGAGGCGCCCTGGCGCAGCAGCGTCCGGCGTGTCATGTGCGGTTCTCTCATGGGCCGCACGTTTCCCCGCCGTCAACCGCCACATGTGACGATTTGGTTAAGCGAGCGTCGTCGAGGTCTTACCGCCCCTCACGGTCTCCGGGGCGGAGATCGGGCGTTGTTGGCGAGGGCGTGGGCAGGTGTTGGGGCGAAGGGCACACGCCCCGCGCCCCAACATGCAGCGTCTATCTGCTTGAGCCTGGCGCGCCCGGCTGCCGCGGTGTGCGGTCAACCACAGCTGCGACATCGGTCGTTTGTGTCTTGCCGTCGCCGAGCTCGAAGCTCACTGAAGCGAGGTCTATGTCTTCATGCGACACGACGTTGTTTGTCACCGGGATCGAGTATGAGGTGCCGTCGCGGTCGGTGAACTTCACGCTGCTGACACTGTTCGGTACAAGTGCAGTCACGCGAAGCGTCGCCGGCGAGTTAGGCGCTGTGGCTCCCGCGCCTTCTTGGAAGATGCCGACCGATCCTTCGGTTTCGACCGGCGATGCTTCCTCGCATCCGCCGCCGCCCTCCGCGCCCACAGTGAAGTGGTACAGGCAGTATTCACCACTGGAGTTCTGCGTCACATACACTTCGGTCTTGCCGCTGACAGCGGCCAGGATGGCGCCGGCCGGAGCCTCCTTGGCGCCCGCCGAGGAGATCCGTGCGACGCGCCTGTGCCGGGTGAAGACCCTGAGTCCGGTGCGAGGGGCATGGTGTTGGCGGTGCTTGGGATGCGTGCTGGCGAGGGCTGATGCGGCTACCAGTGCGGCTGCCGTCAAGGCCATGGCAAGCATCGCGGAAACGATCTTGGCGCCATTGGCGCGCATCCCGCTGATTGCAGTCGACTTTGTCATGACAGGTGGTCGCCCTTTCATTCGCATGCAGAGAAGTTGTCTTGTCGTCCTAACAGTAAGCTGTTGCCTTCCTCGGCTTCGACCTCGCCATGGCCCACCACTTCACTGCCAAGGCAATCTTTCGAGGTTTTGCCGGAGGTTAAGCATTCATCGGCAAGGAGCGTGTAGTTGCTGCCGCCGTTGTAACGCCAAATGGCCGCGCAGGCGCCTTTGCCCGAATGATTGATCCCAAAGTTGTTTTTTACGTAGTTGTTTGGTCCGTTCGTTTCTTCGCAGGCGTTGCATTTGTAGTATTCGTTGGTCGCCGAGGCGGGTACGGCAATCGCACAGGCCGCGATGCAGGCCGATGCGAGCGCGGCCAGCAGGGTTGCGTGCTGGCCGGCGGTTCTCGCTCCTGGGCGTTCTTCCATGTTCGTTCCCCTGGTCGGTCGTAAGGTGGATGTTTCGACTGGCGGAACTTAGCACGGTACGAGTAATTGGTGTCGTTCGTGTTTCTTGGGCGTGCTTCAGCCGCCGCTCGAGCCTTTGGTCTGCGTTGCGATCGCAGCGAGCGGGGTGGCCCCCGCCATCGTCGCCCCGCTCGCCGCTAGCCTGTGCGGCCGTGCCGAGCACAAGAGACGACATCCGCAACGTCGCCATCGTGGCCCACGTCGACCACGGCAAGACGACCCTTGTCGACGCCATGCTGTGGCAGTCGGGCGCCTTCCGGGAGGGGCAGGACGTCGCCACCCGCGTCATGGACTCCATGGACCTGGAGCGCGAGAAGGGCATCACGATCCTCGCCAAGAACACCTCCCTCCACTACAAGGGCGTCAAGCTCAACATCATCGACACGCCAGGGCACGCCGACTTCGGCGGCGAGGTCGAGCGGGGGCTGACGATGGTCGACGGCGTCCTGCTGCTCGTCGACGCCTCCGAGGGTCCCCTGCCCCAGACCCGCTTCGTACTGCGCAAGGCCCTCGAGGCCGGACTGCCCGTGATCCTCGTCGTCAACAAGGTCGACCGCTCCGACGCCCGCGTCGCGGAGGTCGTCGACGAGGTCTATGAGCTGTTCCTGGACCTCGACGCGACCGAGCACCAGATCGAGTTCCCGATCGTCTACTGCAACGCCAAGGCCGGCGTCGCCTCGCTCTCCTACGAGCCCGGCGACCAGTTGGACTCCGGCAACCTGCAACCGCTGCTGGACCTGCTGCTGGAGCGCATATCCGCGCCCACCTACGAGCCCGACCATCCCCTGCAGGCCCTCGTCACGAACCTCGACGCCTCCCCCTACGTCGGGCGCCTGGCCATCTGCCGCGTCCGCAACGGGACCATCAGGAAGGGCCAGCAGATCGCTTGGTGCAGGGCCGACGGGACGGTCCAGAAAGCCCAGGTGGCCGAGCTGTACGTCACTGAAGCCCTGGACCGGGTCGACGCCGCCGAGGCCGGGCCCGGTGAAATCATCGCCGTTGCCGGCATCGCCGAGGTCACGATCGGGGAGACCCTCGCCGATGCCGCCGATCCCCGGCCGCTGCCCGTCATCACCGTCGACGAGCCCGCCATGTCGATCACGATCGGCGTCAACACCTCGCCCCTGGCGGGCCTCGACGGCGAGAAGCTGACTGCCCGCCAGATCCGCTCGCGCCTGGACCAGGAGCTCGTCGGCAACGTCTCCCTGCGCGTCAACGACACTGACAAACCCGATACCTACGAGGTCCAGGGCCGCGGCGAGCTGCAGCTGGCGATCCTCGTGGAGATGATGCGCCGCGAGGGCTTCGAGATGAACGTCGGCCAGCCCCACGTGCTGGAGCGACAGATCGACGGCAAGCGCCACGAGCCCGTCGAGCGGCTGTCCGTCGACGTGCCCGAGGACCACGTCGGCACCGTCACCCAGCTGCTGGCCGCCCGCAAGGGCCGCATGGAGCACATGACCAACCACGGCACCGGCTGGGTGCGCATGGACTACCTCGTCCCCGCCCGCGGCCTGATCGGCTTCCGCACCGAGTTCCTGACCGAGACCCGCGGGACCGGCATCATGCACCACGTCTTCGAGCGCTGGGAGCCCTGGGCCGGGGAGATCCTGACCCGCACCACAGGCGCCCTCGTCGCCGACCGTCGCGGCCAGACCGCCACCTACTCGCTGATGACCCTGCAGGAGCGCGGCTCGCTGTTCATCGGTCCCGGCGAGGAGGTCTACGAGGGCATGATCATCGGCGAGAACGCCCGCTCCGAGGACCTCGACGTCAACCCCACCAAGGAGAAGCACCTGACCAACATGCGCTCCTCCACGGCCGACGTGCTCGTGCGCCTGGACACCCACCACCGTCCCAGCCTCGATGAGGCCCTGGAGTTCGTCCGCGACGACGAGTGCGTCGAGGTGACACCCAAGACCGTCCGCATCCGTAAGGTGAACACATCCAAGGTCGAGCGCCTGAAGGCGATGCGCCAAGCCAAGAAATGAGCGCCGGCCCGCCGGTCGCCGCGACGCGGCCCGCGCCCGGGGGCCGAGCCGGCGGCATCGAGCTGAGCGGCCTCGTCAAGACCTTCCCCGGCCCCGACGGGCCGATCCGCGCCGTCCGCGGCATCGACGTCTCGATCGCCCCCGGTGAGACAGTCGCCCTGCTCGGCCCAAACGGCGCCGGCAAGTCGACGACCATCGACATGCTGCTGGGGCTGCTGGAGCCCGACGCGGGCACCGTCAGCGTCTTCGGGCGCCCGCCCGCCCAGGCCGTCGCCGAGGGCGGCGTCGGCGCCATGCTCCAGACCGGGGCATTGATCCGCGACCTGACCGTGCGCGAGCTGGTCGCGATGATGGCCTCCCTGTACCCCAGGCCCCTCGACGTCGAGGAGGTCCTGGAGCTGACCGGGGCCGGCGAGTTCGCGGGCCAGCGCACCCAGAAGCTCTCCGGCGGCCAGACCCAGCGGGTCCGCAGCGCCGTCGCCCTCGTCGCCAACCCCGACCTGCTCGTCCTGGACGAGCCGACGGTGGCCATGGACGTCGAGGGACGGCACGCCTTCTGGGCGACCATGCGCAGCTTCGCCCAGGGCGGGCGGACGATCCTCTTCGCCACCCACTACCTGGAGGAGGCCGACGACTTCGCCGACAGGGCCGTCCTGATGGCCCACGGCCGCATCGTCGCCGACGGGCCGCCCAGCGAGATCAAGGCCATGGTCGGGCAGCGCACGATCCGCGCCGTCCTGCCCGACGTCGCGACCGATCAGCTGTCCGGTCTTCCCGGCGTCAGCGCCGTCGAGCGTCGCGGCGATGCCGTCGTGCTGGCCTGCACCGACTCCGACGCCGCCATCCGCGCCCTGCTGTCCGCCCACCCCGAGGCCCGCGACATCGAGATCGAGGCCGCCGGCCTCGAGCAGGCCTTCCTGGCCCTCACCGGCGAAGGGGACGAGCTGTCGTGAGCTCGCTCGTCTACACCCGCTTCGAGCTGCTGCGGACGCTTCGCAACCGCCGCTTCATGCTGCTGTCGCTGCTGATCCCGCTCGTCCTCTTCTTCACGATCGCGGGATCAGCAGCGACAGCAGCATGAAGCGGCGGTTGCGAAGCGTCCGCAGCAGCTCGAA
>Ga0181522_10000518_pt1 | contig 28408 bp, 27 predicted proteins | sample PEATcosm2014_Bin_27_FD_121103 | JGI IMG/M metagenome (GOLD analysis project Ga0181522, IMG submission 121103) | Peatland microbial communities from MTU Mesocosm Facility, Houghton, MI, USA - PEATcosm2014_Bin05_10_metaG | ecosystem: Environmental > Terrestrial > Soil > Wetlands > Peat | place...
CTTTTTCGCTGCTCTCCGGTTGACGCGCAGAACACGTTGCAACTCTCCGCCCGAAACTACGTCGAAGCCGGATCCTTCGTCGGCCAGTACGCGCAGTATGCCAAGCGTGGAATTGGCTTTCACGGAATAACACAGGGTATGAGGAACGGCCTCGAAAGCATGGGTGAAGGCTCGCGCTCGCGCGCGAATCATGGCTGTCGAATAGACATATAGCGGCGTTCCGTGGCGAGCGGCCAGGCTTTCGAGCGGCACCGCCTCGCAATAGAGCTCCGACTCGCCTCTGCCGGAGCGAGCGGCACGATATGCGAGTGCGGGCTCACGCAAGGCAGACGATTCGCGCTCGGACTTCACCTGCGTTTGCTGGAAGACAGTCCAGCTTTTACTTTGATGGCGACTACGGTTTGATCGTCGAAGGCATCTGCGCCGGCGGCGTGCTCGCTCACAGCTTTGAAGATTTCGTTTACGACGCAGCCCGCGGATTTGTCGGCGCAACCAGCGACGATTGCTTCCACCCGCTCCGGGCCAAACGATTGACCGTGGCGATTGCGAGCGTCGAGAATGCCGTCGCTGTAGAAAACGAACATGTCTCCGGACTTGGCTTTGAAACTCACTTCGTCGTAATCGGCCTCGTCGAATAGTCCCAAGGGCAGGCCAATTGCCTCGATAACCTCGATCTTGCCGTCGTGGACGTGGATAGGTTTCGGCAAGCCGGAATTTGCCACGACAAGCGTGCGCCCCTCGTCGTCCCACACGGCGTAGATAATGGAGACGAACTGGGCTGCGATTCTGCGTTCGGCGAGCGAAAGATTTACGGCGGAAAGCATCTCTGCCGGACCGGGTTCTATCGGTGCGTGAGAGCGCAGAATGCCGCTGACGAGCGCGGCATAAATGGCGGCGGGCGCACCTTTGCCGCTGACGTCGCCAATCGCGATGCCCAGGCGCGACAGCGAATAGGGAACGAAATCGTAGAGGTCGCCGCCGATGGCGCGAGCGGGCACAAATTTTGCTTCTACTTCGAGGTGCGGCATCTGTGGAAACGAGTGCGGCAATAAGCGGATTTGCAGTTCGCGCGCCAACGCGAGATCGCGCTCCAGGCGTTGCTCTTGCCTTGCAATCTGCTCGTAGAGGCGCGCATTTTCGATTGCAATCGCCAGCTGCGCCGCCAGCGTGGTCAGCGTCCGCTTGTGATCGTCGGTAAAATAGCCGCGCTTTGTGTTCTCGAGATCGAGCACCCCGATCACTCTTTCCTGGTAGATCAGCGGGACTGCCAATTCGGAGCGAGTCTCGGGGTTGGTGGCAATGTAGCGAGAACTCTTCGTGACGTCAGGGACGAGAACGGCTTCTTTCATCTGCGCGGCATATCCCACAACTCCGCGTCCTATCGGGATATCGTGCTTCACATGCAGTCTTTCCTCGAAGCGCTGCGCGAAGCGATGCTGCAGCTTTTCTCCTGTCGGATCGACAAGAAGAATGCTGAACATCTGGTAGTCGATCAGGCGGTTGAGGAGCTCGGCTACGCGCTTGAGCAGCTCGTCCAAGTTCAGAATTGATGTGAGTTCGCGGGCAATTTCATTCAGCAGAAGCAAAGTGCGCGCCTGGCGCGTGGTGCGGGTGTGGAGACGTGCATTCTCGATGCCAACTGCCATACGAGATGCGATCAGCGTCAGCAGCCGTTTGTGCTCTTCGGTGAAATAGCCCTTCTCGCGCGCTTCGATGTCGATCACGCCGATCACGCGATTCTTTACAATGAGCGGAATTGCCAGTTCCGAGCAAACATTGGGCAGCGCTTCAATATAGGTTTCTTCCTGGGTTACATCCGGGACTAGCACTGTTTGCCGAGTCTGGGCGGCGCGTCCGGTGATGCCATGGCCCACTTTTATGCGGATACGCTCGGCGACCCCGGGCGGATATCCGACACTGAAGCGGATGTACAGTTCCTGACGCTGTTCGTTTAGTAACAGGATCGCGAAAATTTCGTAGTCGATGACATTGTGGACCAGCTCCGAGACGCGACGGAGGGTGGTTTCGAGGTCGAGCGTGGTGTTGACCACGTCGGCTACTTCGAGCAGGAGGGGATCCACCTCGGAAGCGCGGCCAGTTTGGGAGGCGGTCGGATTCACGAGCTTCATCATAGCAGCCGGAGAATCTGCCATTGGTAATTTGAAGTTTGCAATTTAGCGAGCTCGCAGCCAATACTTTGAATCATGAAAATCAATGAAAATCACAAATCACCCATAGTCACCAATGACGAATCCTAGTCTAGGGGTTTTCGATCACGCAGACATCGGGTAGGTTTCTATACCGCTCCGCGTAATCCAAGCCGTAGCCGACGACGTAAACGTCGGGAATCGTGAAGCCGATGTATTGGGCGGAGATCGGCTGTTTGCGGCGGGAAGGCTTATCCAGCAGAGCCGCAATTCGCATCGACTTTGGCCGATGAGCCTGCATCAGCCGCGAAATGTAGTTGAGCGTCAACCCCGTATCGAGGATGTCTTCAACCAGAATCACGTTGCGATCGGCGAGCGACTGGTCGAGGTCTTTGGTCAATCGGACTTCGCCCAGGGAGTCCCATGCAGCGTGGCCAGCGGGATCCGCCAGGGCAGTGGGGCGGTTGCCGTAACTGGAAACACCGATAAAGTCGAAGGTGGCATCAAGCGGAACCTGGCGCGCCAGATCGCCAAGGAATATGGCTGCGCCCTTCAAAACACCCACAAAAATGACCGACTGGCCGTTAAAATCGCGCGCAATTTCTTCTCCCAGTTCGGCGACCCGCTTGGCAATGGTCTCACGTGAGAGCAACACCTTGAGTTCCGGCATTGTGCATTCTTATACACGAGTTTTGATCGAACCGGAATGGTTTAGATCGAATCTTTATTTCGGATTTGTGCTCGACCGTTGCGCGCCCTTATCCAGCGCACTAGAATCCTAATTCAAGATTACCCAAGGAGAAATTTTGTGAATCTTCAGGGAATACAACTGACATGGCTTGGACATGCCACCTTCCGCATTCAGACGCCGGAAGGGAAGACTCTTTATATCGACCCGTGGATTGCGGGCAATCCTGCGTGCCCTGAGAGCGAGAAAAATGTAAAGAAAGCTGACGTTCTGCTCTGCACTCACGGGCATGGCGACCACATCGGTGATGCGGTCGATGTGGGCAAGAAGCTGAATCCGATTGCGGTTGGCATTTTCGAACTCTGCACATGGCTCAAGAAAAAAGGGGTCGAACAGATTGCGCCTATGAATAAAGGCGGGACGCAGACCGTGGCTGAGGTGAAGATCACGATGGTTCACGCCGTACACTCCTGTGGGATTCAGGATGGCGATGACATGATTTACGGCGGCGAGGCCTGCGGTTACGTGCTCGAATTTTCGAACGGAGTCAAGCTGTATCACGCGGGCGATACGAACGTCTTCAGCGATATGGCCATTATCCGCGAGCTCTACGCGCCGAAGATCGTGATGCTGCCGATTGGCGATCATTTCACCATGTCGCCGCGCGAGGCCGCCTATGCCTGCAAGCTGCTGCAACCGGAAACTGTCATTCCGATGCACTTCGGCACGTTTCCACAACTCACGGGAACGCCCAGCCAGCTGGAGACGCTGGTTCCGGACGTGGACGTGCTCGAAATGAAGCCGGGGCAGACAATTTCAGAAAGCCATCATCGCGGCAGCTTTCAACCGCAAGGGCAAAAGCAGGGCGTTTCATGAGCGATAAACCTGCAATCCAGGAGTGGCGAATGGGCGGAATTACGGTGCCCGAGGTCGAGGATTATTTGTACTCGATGCTGCCGCCGCGAGACGAAGTCCTGGCCGAGATGGAAGCTGAAGCGAGCAGGGAAGACGTGCCCATTGTTGGTCCCGCGGTGGCTCGCATCCTTTATCAACTGGCGACGATCAGTGGGGCGAAAAAGATCTTTGAGATGGGATCGGCCATCGGTTACTCCACCATATGGTGGGCGCGCGCCGTGGGTGATGGCGGGCGCGTAATCTACACCGATGGCGATCGCAAAAACGCTGAAAAAGCGCATCGCTATTTTGATCGGGCCGGTATTGCCTCGAGGATTACGGTTCGGATCGGCGACGCGCTCGAGATTCTGTCGGAGCAGAAGGATGTGTACGACATCATCTTTAACGATGTCGACAAGACCGATTATCCGCGCGTGGTCCGGTTAGCGCTGCCGCGATTGAAAAGCGGTGGCCTTTTTATCACAGATAATGTTCTCTGGAGTGGCAAAGTCAGCAACCCGAAGCCCGACGCGCAAACTAAGGCCATCCTCGAATTCAACAAATTGATTTACGAGTCAAAGGAGCTGTTTACTACGATCTTGCCACTCCGCGATGGAGTTGCTGTTTGCGTCAAGAAATAGGTATTGGCTCGCGTTTGTGAGACCGTTGACTCCATGGCCGCGATGGCAGCCGAAGAAAATCCTGCGATTCGCGGTCGCACTGTGCGGTGCTAGAATTGCTGTTTCCAGCCACTAGATGAAGACCCTGACAAGAGCCTCCGTTGAAGAAATTCCGGATACCCTTCCACGCGCCCAAACCGAGACGAGGCCGGGTTCCCGGAATGACGTGCTTGTCGTGGGCGCCGGCCCCACCGGCATGGCGTGTGCGATTGAGGCTCAGAAAGCCGGGTTCAAGGCACTCATTGTCGACAAGGGGTGCCTGGTCAATTCCATTTATCACTATCCGAGCAACATGGTGTTTTTTACTACGCCTGAGTTGCTCGAGATTGGCGATGTTCCATTCACCACAGCTTCGGCCAAGCCTAATCGGCTGGAAGCGCTCGAATATTATCGGCGAGTCGCGGCGCATTATCACCTGGAGATCCGCCAATACGAATGGGTGAAAACGATCACGGGTGAGGACAATGATTTTCGCGTCGCCACCACCGACCGGCATGATGCCATACACGACCACCGAGCACGCAAGATTGTGCTTGCCACGGGCTATTACGATCTTGCCAACGAACTGAATATTCCTGGCGAAGACCTGGAAAAAGTCTTTCATTACTATCGCGATCCTCATCCTTATTACGACACAGACGTGGTTGTGATTGGCGGCAAGAATTCTGCGGCTGAGGCGGCGTTGGATTTGTGGCGGCATGGCGCGCGCGTGACGCTCGTGCATCGCGATGCGCAGATGCACAGCCATGTGAAATATTGGGTCCGGCCTGACATTGAGAACCGCATCAAGGCGGGGGAAATCCCTGCTTACTTCAACAGCACGGTGGAGGAGATCAACGCCGATTGCGTGGTTTTGCGGACTCCGTCCGGACCGCTGCGGTTGAACAACAATTTCGTATTTGCCCTCACCGGATATCATCCCGACTACGATTTCTTGCGCAGTATCGGGATTGAACTTTCGCCGGAACAGCTGCGCCCGGTATGCGATCCCGAAACTCTGGAGAGTAATATTCCAGGAATCTACGTGGCGGGAGTGATTGTGGCGGGGTCCCGCACCAGTGAGATTTTCATCGAAAACGGACGTTTTCACGGCAAGTTGATCGCCGCCCACCTCAGCCAAAAGCTGCGCGGAGAGAACCAGAATTTTCCTCTTGACGCGACCTAACGTGTAACCGTATAGTTGCGCATTATCAGTTATGCGAAACCGTTCGGTTACACATTCCGCCAAGAAATACTCGCCCGAAATCACCTTTCACGCGCTCGGAGATTCGACACGCCTGGCCGTGCTAAAGCTTTTGCGCGATCAACCACAATCGGTCGGGCAGATCGCCGCTGCATTCCCCATCTCACGTCCCGCGATTTCGAAGCACTTGCGCCAGCTGCATAAAGCGCGATTGGTGGTGCCTACGCGCAGCGGACGGCACCGCTTTTACCGACTCAACGTCGAGCCGCTCGAAGCGGTGGATTCCTGGCTTGCGCAATATCGAATGTTCTGGACACAGAAACTGAACAGTTTGAAATCGTTTGTCGAAGAGGCGCATGCCCGTGAAACGGGCAGGGGTTCGCTCGGAGCCCTCAATGCTGGAAGGTCACGTGCAGGGCGCAGCAAAGACAAATAAAACTATGGAGAAGACCACATGAAACTATTTCGCAATATCGCCGCGGTCGCCGTAACGCTGATCGTCGTGCTCTGTGCCAGCTTCGTCCTGGCGGATTCAGATGCACACAGATCATTCGACCTGTTGAAGGGGATGGAAGGGAATTGGGAAGGGAAGAGCTCCCATGGCCAGTCGGTTCAAGTGAGCTTCCGTATGACCGCTGGCGGTTCCGCACTTTTGAGCGAAATCCACGGTAACGGTCCGGAAAACATGATCACCATGTTTCATATGGATGGCGATCGCCTGCTGATGACGCACTATTGCGGAGCAGGCAATCAGCCGCGCATGAAGGTGATCGAGTCGGATCCGAAATCAGTGAGCTTCGAATTCCTTGACGGCACCAACATCGGACCCGGTGACGGACATATGCAGCACGTTACTTTCACTGAGGCTGATGCCGATCATCACGTTGAAGTATGGAGCTTTCTCGATCACGGTAAAGAGGTAAAAATGGTGTTCACGCTGGCGCGCGTGAAGTAGATATACACGGAAAGTGCGATTCGAGATGGCTATGCCGAACGCGATTATTACTCCGGATCAAGACGCGGTGGTCTGCGAAGTGCGGATCGCCGCTCCGCCAGAACGTATTTTTCAGGCGCTCACCTCTTGCGACCAACTCATGAGTTGGTGGACTGGCGAGGGCGGCCCATGCCGGGTGACGTCTTGGGAGATGGATCCGCGAGTCGGAGGCAAATGGCGGCTCGTGGCTGCTGATCCAACCGGCAAAATGAGGTTCAACGGAGTCTCCGAAATTGAAAACTCCGGCGAGATCGTGGAGTTTGATCCGCCGCGCTTGCTGGCCCTGACCTGGTTCTCGCACGCTCATGCGATTCCAACTCACCGGTCGCTGGTGCGTTGGGAGTTGACGCTCGAACCGGCGGGCACGCTGGTCAGGATGAGGCACAGCGGGCTGAAGGACCTGCCGGGCGGAACGGGCTATGCGGGCGGATGGCCGCATGTGATCGATTCGCTTGTGCGTTTCTTTGAAACTCGGTTCATGGAAACTCATTTTTCTGAAGCTTGTGAGAACGGGCAAAGACAATGACAATGACAATGACGACGATGATAATGAACGTTACGATTATCACTCCCGACCAGGATGCCGTTATTACGGAGATCGATATCCTCGCGCCGCCCGCCCGTGTGTTCGAGGCCTTGACCAATCCTGAGCAGCTCATGCGGTGGTTTACGGATGCGAGCTGCCCGGTGAAGTACTGGAGGATGGATGCGCGGCTCGGCGGCAGTTACAGCTACGCTACCGGGAAATCGAAAATCGTCGTCAATGGAGTTGACGAGTTCAAGTGCCATGGCGAGATCACGGAGATTGATCCGCCGCGACTGCTCGTTTACACCTGGTTTGGCAACTGGCATCTCGATCGGGAGAGAAACACTGTGGTCCGCTGGGAACTCTCGCCCACGACAACTGGCACACACCTAAAAGTAACCCACAGCGGTCTGGCTCAGGAACCTGCAGCTCGTGCTGACTACAGCGGCGGCTGGACGGGCGCGGTCGAAAACCTCAAGCAATTCGCGGAAAGCGATAAGGAATAGAATCCCATGGCGACGATTGCAATTTCTCACGATCAGGATGCGATTCAGGCCGAGGTTCACATCTCTGCTCCTCCGGAGCGCGTATTTGAGGCTCTCAGCGACCCGCGACAGTTGATGCAGTGGTGGGGACAGAAAGGCATGTATCACAGCACCGAATGGAAGGGCGAGCTTCGCCCGGGCGGCAAGTGGCGTTGCGACGGAGTCAATGACGCCGACGGCAAACCCTACCATGTAGGCGGAGAATACGTTGAGGTCGATCCACCTCGACGGCTCTCTTACACCTGGCTCGGGAGTTTTACCGGACCGAAGAAGACGCTCGTTGAATGGCGGCTCGAACCTGACGCCGGCGGAACACGTGTGCGCCTTAACCACAGCGGATTTGGCGAGGCTTCGGCCATGATGCAGGGAACGTATCAGGGCTGGCAGCGGGTTATCGGATGGATACGGGCGTTTGTCGAGAGAGGCGAGACCTTGGCGACGCGCGTGCCGATCGCAGGCACCGGTGAATAAATATGGAAGAGCGCGTCGCATGGTGGGCGCATCAAAACTACAATGCTCGCCTGCGGCGCGATTCGACGGACCTTCTCAGCTCTCATACTGGGAGCCAGTCTTCTGCTATGCGCGGCAGGTTCACGCGCAGAGCAAGTCCGCATCACTCACGGGACGCTGGAACTCGTCGCCGATGATCAGTGGATTACGCCGGGTCATAAATTTGATCTCGGATTGCATTTTCAACTGGAAAAGGGCTGGCACATTTACTGGATCAATCCGGGCGACTCGGGCGAGCCGCCTCGGGTGCAATGGCAGATGCCTTCGGGTCTCAGCGCCGGGGACATCGAGTGGCCTACGCCTCGGCGGCTTGGGTCATCCAGGGTTGCAGATTTTGGCTATGAAGAGGCAGTGTTGCTCCTTGTGCCCGTGAACGCGGCCATTGGCATTGGGGCGCAACAGGTGGTTCGAATCGGCGCGGCTGCGAAGCTGCTCGTCTGTAGCCATGAAATGTGCATTCCGGGTAAAGCGGATCTTTCGCTCACTCTCCCGGTCAAATCGCAGGTGCCTGCCCCGAATGCTCAGAGCGCTGACCTGTTTGCAGCTGCGCGAAAGTCTTTGCCGCGGCAGACGCCTTCGCATTGGAAGTTGAGCGTCACGGATGCTCAGGATTCCCTTGTGCTTACCGTGAAGGTTGGTCGTCCAGTCGGCGGCCGTCAGGATACTGACCTCGAGGTCACGCAGGCGCTTTTCTTTCCGCTGATTGAATCGCAGATCGCTAACGCCGCACCACAGAAGCCTGTGCCTTTGCCGGGTGGATTCCAGCTTACCCTGCAGAAGTCTGATCAGCTCGTCAAACCCATGGCGCGGCTTAAGGGCGTGCTCGTCCTCTCTCGGGAGCAGTCCTACCTGATTGACGTGCCTTTTGGCAGACAGGTTGCGACTCGAGACAGTTTCGATCTTGGAAATCAACCGGTCCAATTTTCATATAATCCTTAAGGAGAGTCGCGAATATGAACGTACCTGCCCTATCCTCCAAGCGGTTGAGCCGAATGCTTGTTGCTTTTATGCTGTGCGCTGCTCCGGCGCTGATTTCGGCTGCCAAGGTCGGCGAGGCTGCGCCTGACTTCACAGGCACGGCGAGCAACGGACGGACTTTTCATCTATCGGATTATCGCGGGAAGTATGTGGTATTGGAGTGGCACAACAATGGATGTCCGTTCGTACGCAAGCAGTACAACAGCGGCAACATGCAGGCCCTGCAAAAGCAGTGGACAGGACAAGGAGTGGCTTGGTTTACGATTCTTTCTTCCGCTCCGGGGAAGCAAGGTTATGCGACTGCTCCCGAAGAGAACGATTATCTCGCGAAGATGCAGGCTGCTCCAACGGCCGCGCTGCTGGATTCGTCTGGTGAGATTGGTCATCTTTACGATGCCAAGACTTCTCCGCATATGTTCGTCATCAATCCGCAAGGCGTGCTGATCTACGATGGAGCGATTGACGACAAACCGACTCCCGACCTGAACGATGTACCGGGAGCGAAGAATTACGTCAGCCTTGCGCTCGAGGAGGCTATGGCGGGCAAACAGGTTGAAGTTTCCGCTACGCGTCCTTATGGGTGTTCGGTTAAGTATACGGATTCGACTCACTGAGGTTGCTCGAGCCTTCGGACCACTCTATTGCGTGTGGCTCGCGGCACGCTACGGATCTCGCGTGTGTTGCCCGTGGAGGAGCAGTGGCTGGAAGAGATTAAGTAACTGAATTACCCAGAGCACCAAGACAAACTCGATCGCGGCCGAGGGGTTTTGTTGCCGGATGCTGCTCGATGTAAACGACCATTCCGGCACGGTCCGCCGCTGCTTCGAGCGACCACAGAATCTTTGTTGCAAGCCGAGTTCCCGCCCTCTAGGCGGCGCACTTTCTCGTGGGAAACGAACCTGCCTTGATCGAGGGGGAAGACCCTTTGTTAGCAACCTCTTGCCTGAATCACTGTGATCATGGTCAAGGTAGTTTGTCACCAAGTCCCGCACCATTTCATTGAGGCCTTTGCCGCTTTGGTTTAGTCAGGCCTCGACTTCGGGAGCAAACAAGATCTCCTTAAGAACATTTCAAGCCAATCCGGCTGCACGGGGAGAACTCCGTGGTCGCTTTCCTGGAGGTTCTTCTGGGTAATGAGGATCCTCGCTGGGAAATTTCGGAAATCCTGCGCTGGTTTATACTGGCTCAATGTCGGAGCCTGCTCCCAAGACTTTTTATCTGGAGACTTTTGGGTGCCAGATGAATGCGCACGACTCGGAAAAGGTCGTGGGGACGCTTTTGTCCCAGGGGTATCGGCAGGTTTCAACCGTGGAAGAGGCCGGGCTGGTGCTGTATAACACTTGCTCCATCCGCGATAAGGCGGAGCAGAAGGTGTTTAACCGGCTGGCGGATTACAAGAAGTATAGGGCGCAGGGGAAGCAGTTTGGCGTCCTGGGATGTGTGGCGCAGCAGGAAGGGGAGAAGATCTTTGAGCGGGCTCCATACGTCTCGCTCGTGTGCGGATCGGCTTCGTATCGGAATTTGCCGGCGATGCTGGTGCAACTGGAGACTGGGGCGTCGCGCGTTACCGGGCTGGATGACCGGATGACGGACGAGTGCTTTGAGACGGAGTTTACGGCGCGCACGAATCCGCATCGCGGATATATCACGATCATTGAAGGATGCGACAAGTTCTGCGCTTATTGCGTGGTTCCTTTTACGCGCGGCAGGGAGCGGTCGCGCACTTCTTCCTCTGTTCTTGACGAAGCGCGGCAGCTGGCTGACCTTGGGTATACGGAGATTCAACTGCTTGGGCAGAACGTGAATTCTTATCAGGATCCTTCGAAACTGAGAAGCTTTGCGGAGTTGCTGGCGGCTGTGGCTTCGGTCGGGGGGATTCGGCGGGTGCGGTTTACTACTTCGCATCCCCGGGATTTTGGGCGGGATATCGTTGAGGTGATCGATGCGGTGCCGGCGCTTTGCGATCACGTGCACTTGCCGGTGCAGAGCGGGTCCACGCGCGTGCTGAATGCTATGTCGCGGCTTTATACTCGCGATCAATATCTTGAGCGGATTTCGTGGATTCAATCGGCCCGGCGGGATATTTCTCTCACCTCGGATTTGATCGTGGGATTTCCCGGAGAGAATGAACGGGAATTTGAAGACACTTTGTCTTTGATGGATGTGGTGGGTTATGACTCGGTGTTTTCTTTCAAGTATTCGGCTCGGCCTAATACTCCGGCGTTGAAGTTGGAGGATGCGATTCCTGAGGCGGAAAAGGCCCGGCGGCTGGCGGTTTTGAATGAGCGGCAAAAAGCGATTGGGGCTAGACGGAACGCTCGGCATATCGGGCAGGTGCTTGAAGTAATGGTTGAAGGGAAGAACGCGGCTCGGGGACAGTGGGTAGGGCGGACTTCGCAGATTAAGGTGATGAACTTTACTGCTCCGGCGGGCATCGAACTGGTTACAGGAAGCTATGTTGACGTGCGGGTTACGCGGAGCTTTCCGAACAGTTTGGTGGGGGAGATGGTTGCGTAAGCGCTCGTTGGTGGTGGCCGGGCTGGGACGCCCGGCGTTCCATCGGGGGGGTGGATTTTCGAGGGATTCTATGGAAGTTGAGATGAAAATTCGGGGACTTATGATGGATCCGGTTTCGAATATGCCGATTGTCCTGCTGAAAGATGTTGGCAGCGATACCGTGCTTCCGATATGGGTGGGCGTTTACGAGGCGAATGCGATTGCGTTGGAGATTGAAAAAGTCAACACGCCTCGGCCTATGACTCATGATCTGATCAAGAATGTTCTTACCGGGCTTGACGCGCTGGTGCATAAGGTCGTGGTGACGGAATTGAAGGACGATACGTTTTATGCGGTGATCTGGCTGGAGAGGGAAGGGCACGTGGTGAGTGTGGATTCTCGTCCGTCGGACGCTCTGGCTTTGGCGTTGAGAGTGGATTGTCCGATTTTCGTTGAAGACGAGGTATTGAAGAATTCAAAGCAGTCGGCGAATCCCGTGCCGGCGGTTTCTAGCGAAGAGCTCCGCAAGTGGCTGGAAGATCTCGGCGATGATGATTTGGGAAAGTACAAGATGTAGGAAAGATCGGTTGGACGCCGGCGCCGCTTGTCGGATTCTGATGAGGAGTACGGCAGGATTGGGCTCGCCATGAGAACGTTTTGCTATCGGTGATTGGTTTGAAAACACATTCCCGCAGCGGCTAACGCGGCGGATGATCTTGCAGCACTTGTGGCGCAGCTGAAGCCGTACCTTTTAAAACAGATTCGAACTGGGCCACCACCGCTCGTACCAAGCGATTCCTTTCATGGCTGATTCGGCCGAACAGCTCCAGCGCCTTTACCTCGCGGGATTCGAACTGCAGACGTTCGAGCGCTATCCAAAGTGCGTGGGAGTGGTTCGCGAAAGCTGTGTCGCCGTGCTGGTGCCGGGCACGGACGGTCTGCAGGTTCTCGGCGCGCCGGGCTGGCGGATGGGGGAAGTTATGGGCGTGCTTACCGAGAAGAATGGACGACGCGTTTTTCAGGCGAAGTCTGAGATTGTGGAAGCTACTTCGGAAAGACTGGAAACGTTGCAAAAGTTTCGTGACGACTTAGCAGAAATATTAAGAGGTAAGTGACGTCGGAACCGCGTGCCGGCTGCGGGCTTGCTGCGGGCGGGAACTGTCGACCCGGCCCGCCGACATTCGCTCAAGCCAACAACAATGATTCTTTTCGGATATGTAAAGTGATACGTTAATATTGCGTTGCAAAAACAAATTTGCAATAGGAGATTTATTAAGTTAAGGATGCTGACCGCAGTGCAATTTCCCCGGCTTCAGTTTGTCTTGGCTCAAGCCGCAACTCAAAAACCCGATCGGGAGCATTCGCAGTTATCGGGAAGGCGCTGGGATCGAAGACGGGAAAGAGCTCTTTGCTTGTCCGAAGTGGCGACGGAGTGTAATTAACATAATACTTCTTATCGGACATTGATTATTTTATGCATGCGCCAGAGGCACTTTTTCCGTGACGAAGCACCTTTACAACAGGCGCTGTCAGGTTTGCAGGCATTACTTCGAATGTGGGTTCTGTTCCCGCTGTTGAAGGAACCGGCCTTGGCACTCTTTCGCTGCCGATAACAGTTCGCTGAACTCAGGAGTTCCGCGGAGCTTTACGAGGAGCGGATCGGACTGCAGGCTCTGATATGCACAGTAATTGTGTTCAATGGCGCTTCTCAGCAAGCGTAGAGCGGCATCCTTCTGTCCGCAGTATGACAGCAGCGTTCCGAAGACATATCGCGGCTCCGCATCAACTCCCGCCAGCGCGGCGGTTTCGACCTCTTGAGCCCTGCCCTCTAATTGCGATGCCTGCTGCGGGTCGAGGCACGCCTGAAGCAGATCGTGACCCATCAGAGGAGTGTGGGACGCTCTCTGGATGCTGTGCCGCGCCTCGGCCAGTTTGCCTTGGCCAATAAGGATAAAGGCCGTTTGTCTTGCCGCCCAGTCCGAGCCCGCATCGAGGCGAACAAACTCCATTGCCCTCTGTGGTTCACCCAGTCGACTGAAGACCCAGGAGCACGACCGGAATTGGTAGTTGCCCCGATCCCGCTGGATGGCGGCGTCGCATTCTCGTGCTGCCTCATCCAACAACCCGGCATAGCGCAGCACATAGCCGAGAACGAAGTGGGCCGAGGCGCTCTCCGGTCGTTGTTTAGCCAGGACTGCCGCTTGCGCGTAGGCGGGTCCGAGGTTGCCGCGATCCGCCTGGTTAGTAATCAGCGCCCCGGCGGCAGAAATCAAGTTCGGGTCGAGCGCCAATGCGCGTTCGAATGCCGAGTCCGAACGCTTGAGCATTGCTTCCCCTCCTCCTCCAAAGATGGCGTCGTAGTAATACCGCATCCCCAGAGCCGCCCAAGCGGGCGCATAACCGGGGTCAATACCCACGGCACGCTCCAGCATCGCGATTGCATCCTTCTCTCTCCAGGAACTCCCCGTCCGCTTAGGGGCAACATCGTGCGGAACCGCGATGCTGCGCAAATATAAGTCGTAGGCCTCTTCGCTCTTGGGTCGAGTCCCCGCCTCCCAAGGGGCCGAAGATCCCCCAATGGCTGGGACAAGACCTTGGCGAACCTGCGACGTGATTTGCTCCCGCATCGCTATTTTGTCTGAGGCTGCGACACTCACGGTATCCCGCCAAACACTGCGGTTGTTGGCAACATCCACCGCTTCCAGGGTGACCTCTAATTGATCGCCTGCGATGAGGTAGTGTCCCGTTATGATGGAAGCCACCCCCATCTCCCGGCCCGCCTGTTGCAAATCCAGGTTTGGCCCGCTGTACCTGCTCGTAGTGGCAAAAGGACGGATCGAGAGCGATGGCACATAACTTAGAACGTTCGCCACCTCGTCTGGCAAGGCGACCCGTAGAAAATCGGCGTCCTTATCCGAGCCCGCATTCTCGAACGGCAGCACGGCCACTGAGCGTAGGACGCCGGAGTCCGGATTGCCGAATAGCCGTTGCTTCCAGCCGCTTTCTCGCAGCAAAACCACGGCCATTACGATTGCCAGCCCCCCTGCCAGGCCCACGATCCAGGCGGTCTTTTTCATTTTTGTTGTTGGTGTCGCTGAATCTGCGGCCGGAGTTTCGACAGCGCTTGCCTTAGCGCCAGACGCTGGGTCCGAATCTTCCGACTCTGGGGTTGTCCTTGCCGCGGATGCGGCCTCCGATACATGCGTTGCAGCAATCCAGCGGTAGCCGCGGCGGTCGACAGTCTCCACAAAGATCGGATTCTCGGCGGAATCTCCGAGCGCGTCGCGCAAGCGCTTAATCGCGCTGCGGATTCCGAGATCGAAATCAACGAACACATCGCCGGGCCACAGCGCCTGACGAAATTCCTCGCGCGTAATGACTTCGTGCGGACGACTCAGCAAAAGCTTCAGGGCGCGAAAAGGCAGGTCCTGGATCCTGACCTTGACTCCGTTTTTGTGCAACTCATCCGAGCGCAAGTCGGCCTCGAACACCCCGAAAAGTACGACCGTTTTGGGCGTGCGTTTCAGCGAGTTGGCAGGCATAACAGGGAGCCGCTTTGGGGAAGATCGCAAGTCTACCATCGAAACAATTGACAGCGAAAGCAAACTTTGTCTGGCTTTCGCCGGTCTTTTAAGGCCCGTTCCCCGGGCAACAACTTCCGGCATCGTACTGCAAACACAATTCTTAGCGCGTCACACGCGCTCCACCAACAGATCACGCCCGGAATATTGACCGTGCTTCATATTTCAGGGCATATTCGGTGCCGCGCTTCGCAATCGGACCTAAACGAAAGGAGGTCTCAATATGAATTCAGTGTATGAGAAGTTTCGAAGATCAATGCTTTGCCTCGTCATGGCCATCGCCGCAGCAGCAGTGCTATCGGCGCAGAACACCTCTTCAAAAAATCCTCATGCAGAATATCGTTATGTGACGATTCCGGCGAACAATTCCATCCAAGAGGACTTCATAGACACGTTCCCTTTGGGCACCTTCAAGGCGGATAACCAACTGGCGACGTTATTCGAGATTCCTTTCACGCCGAAGACATGCGGATACAACGGCATGGGACCATGCAACTTCTACGACGCGTTCGGGTTCGGTGGCGACGGCAAATCAATTACCATGGATGTCTCGATCCCGAGTGTAGCTCACGTTTTCACGCTGATGAACGCCTACGCGCCGGCAGCCGGACAGCAGCTTGCTACGATTGAATTCTTCGGCAGCGACGGCGCAACCGACACCTTCCCTCTCGTGGCGGGGCAGGATATTCGCGACTTCTACCAAGGCGAATTCGCCAACACGCTGACAAATGGCATAGTTGGTGTCTATGCCGTAAACGCCTTCAGTTGCGTCGATCCCACCACCTGCCTGGGCGGAGGGGCAACGGGCGACGTCACTACTGGATTGGCAGGGACCTATGTCGTTGACGAGCAGGAGTTTTCGCTCAGCCCGGCATTTAGGAGTCAGGACTTAGTCAAGATTGTCATTACAGACACATACGATGGCTCTGTCCCAATTCTGCTAGGTATCACCACAGATGAGCGAGCCGAATGCCAACATTAGGCCACGAAGGCGTAGCTCTCAGCGGAGTAAGTGTTCCAGCCCTAGGCGGGCGGGTGGCCCATTCTAAATTTCGCGCTCTTTGCGAAATTTAGAGTGGGGATTTTGCGCGGGTGATCGAGTCGGAATAGACGACACGAGAAGAGGAAAGAGTGGCAGGGGACTCCGTCCAGCAGTAGAACTGCCCCACTCAAGCCAAAACCGGCCTTGAGTGGTCCACCCGCCCTCGATTCCAGCAATTTTAGAGCACGGTTTTTACCGGAGCGCTAAAGGAAAGTTCATTGAGATCGCATACCCAGGCGCGACCCCGGGGGGGCTATCTCGAACACGGAACCCCCAAGAACCGCCGAATCAGGGTTCTGGGGCGTTAAGAGAAGATCATTCCCATACCTCGGTCTCATCGGGAACCAAAATTCGATTTACCACGAAGGAGATACACTCATGAGGCTCCGCATCAGTTGTGTGATAGTTGGAATCTTGTCGCTGGCACTGTCACTGGTGCAGCTGACTTTTGCACAGACGCTAACCAAAACTACATCCGCCTTGCCTCAACCGGCGAGGGGCATGGCCGAGGGCCAGGCGGAAAGCGCTCTGCCAGCCTCGGCTACGGATGTGACCACAACCGGCGGCACCGCCGACCATCTGCCGATCTTCAACGGCACGTCAACGGTGATTGATTCGATTGTGTCCCAGTCGGGGACAACCCTCGACGTAACCGGCGCCGTAACCATGCCCGCCACCAACAGCACCGGGACTGAGGGCGTGCTCGCGATTGGAAACATGTTACTGCACAACTACGGGCCCACCGGCAGTGACAACGCCTTCCTGGGGTACAAGGCCGGGAATTTTAAAACCACCGGCTCCTATGACACCGGTATCGGCTACGCTGCACTCGACGCCAACACTTCCGGCAGCGACAATACCGCCGTGGGCGCCTACACGCTGGGTGCCAACACGACGGGCAAATTGGACTCTGCCTTCGGCTTCGGCGCGCTCAACGCCAACACCACGGGCTACAACAACTCCGCCTTCGGATATGAAGCGCTGGTGTCGAACACGACGGGCTACAACAACTCTGCCTTTGGCTACGCAGCGCTGGTGTCGAATACGACGGGTAACCAAAACCAAGCTTTCGGCTTGACCGCTCTTGGCAACAACACGACGGGCCTGGGCAACTCCGCCTTCGGCACCGGGGCGCTCCTTGCCAACACGACGGGCGGTTCCGGAAGCTCGACGGGAGGCAACTCCGCTTTCGGCAACTTCGCGCTCTCCGACAACACCACGGCCGGCAGCAACTCCGCCTTTGGCTTCGCCGCACTCGAAAAGAGTACGACTGGCAACTATAACGTTGCCGTAGGCAGCTCCGCGCTCACGGCTCTCAAGACCGGGAGCAACAACATCGCCGTCGGCAATGGGGCCGGAGGCAACCTGGACGGGGCTGAGAGCAATGACATCTACATCGGCAACAGCGGAGAAGCAGGCGAATCCAATACCATCCGCATCGGCTACATCGGAACCGTCACGGCTGCGGCCATCGCCGGCATCTGGGGAAGGACCAGTGCCAGCGGCGTCGAGGTGTTAGTCAACGCGACGGGATTGCTCGGCACCACAACCTCGTCGCGACAGTTCAAACACCAGATCGCCGACATGGGCGAGGAAAGCGACGTTTTAATGAAACTGCGGCCGGTGTCGTTTTACTACAAGCCCGAACTCGACGAGACCCAGACGCGACAGTACGGGCTGGTGGCCGAGGAGGTCGCACAGCTCGCGCCTCAGCTCGTTGTCTTCGACAAGGATGGCGCTCCGCAGACCGTGCGCTACCGCTTTGTCAACGCCATGCTCCTGAACGAGGTCCAGAAGCAACGGCGCCTGGTCGAGGATCAACAGAAGACGACCGAGGAGCAAAATAACCTGATCGCGCGGCAGCGGAAGGAGCTCCAGGACTTGGCGGCGCGTGTGCTTAAGCTGGAGATGTTGTTGAGTGCGAAGCGATAAGCCGGACGGACTTCGCGCAGGTGGCCCATTCTAAATTTCGCGCTCTTTGCGAAATTTAGAGTGGGGATTTTGCGACGGACATCGACAGGTCCTTTATCAACATTCAATCATTCAATACGTGTGCTTCCACTCTCTATTAACCTCGATAATCCATCAACAAGCGCTTGTGCAAGCTCCGCTGCTTTGCTGGGTTGACCTTCTTTCGTTACCCCGAGCTAAGCCAGGACGCGCTCAGGCATTCGCTCCTATGGACAACTTGGATCTGTTCAAGCTCACTTTCGGCCGGAAAATAACCGACGTTATGAGCGAAGAAGCCGAAGACGTGAGCGCCGACGAGCTTGCGATTTAAGTGGAATCGTCCGTAATCCCCGCCTCCAGCGCCGGCGAAGAGCAGGCAGTCCCTGGCCTTTACAAGCTTCTGTTTGAATCGGGCCTTATCCTTTTCCGTAATGCAATACCGGTCGAATTTCATCGTGGGACCGTTACTTCTACTTCGACGTCGACTCCGGCAGCTTGTGCGCTTTCTTTCAGATTGGAGGTCGCGATGACTTAGCTCAGTGTTCAATTCATTGTGAAGAGCACAGTAGTCACCAAATCTTGGCTACTTCCCATATGAGTCCGCTACCGCAGATTCGGTAATCGGCGATCATAAATCGAATACAAAACATCCTCCTACTTACTCCTACTTAGAAGTAACCAACCCGCGATTTCGCGAGTCAAAACGGTAAGGAATTTGGCTTCTGTAAGTGATTGATAATGCACGGGCGAAAAGAAGTTCCTGAGGAGGAGGAGCCGCGCGAGACTCGAAGATAAACGGCCTGGGGATTCACGTATGCTACTCACCCGCAAGCATCTTCCCTAACTAAGGTTGACCCACGATGTGATGGCGAGAAGACCTGAATACTAACTTTGCCGCATTCCATAACCCGCGATGGCCACCACCTTCATACTCCCATGTACCCCCTCTACATCCACTCTGCGCTTCGCTGAATTCAAGTCAAGAATTACACTAAAATATTTCAATAAGAAATCAGATGGTCGTGAGGCATTTGGGGGGCGCGCGCTATGTTGGAATGCCTTCCGGACAAGCCGAAAACGCCGAGATACACACCGCACCTCGGCGTTCGGTAATTTACGTCCTTCAGTTTTTCACTTGATCCTGAAAGGCGAAGCTCGAAGTGACGCATGGTTTTGACTCGACCGCTGCGGCGTATTCTCGAAAGTGCTGTCCAGGGGTGAACAGGTATCTCCGGCCAGCGTCGTATAGGTAACATTCACGAAAGAGTCCGGAGACGTTGTATTGCCTGTGCCCGTGCCCAGCAAAATGCCAGCGCAGGCTTCGTTAATCGTATTATCGGTCACGGTGTTGTTGCTGCCGGTGGATGGCGGACACCCGTCATCCACGTGAATGCCGGATTCGCCGGTGCCGTAGATGGTATTGGCCTCGGCCGTATTCCCGTCGCTGCAGAGGTCGATGGCATCGTAGGTCTGCGTTCCGCCTATATGGTTCGATTTGATAACCGCGTCGTTTGCGGTTCCGTAGGTCGGATCGGTTACGGTGACAATTCCGAGCTGCGTGCGGTCGACCGTATTGTTGGTAACGGTGATGCCGCTCGAGGCGTAAATCAGGAGTCCCGAGCCGGCGTAACAGGCCGGCTGGCCGGCGCCCCCGCACGGCGGGTTTATGTAAAGGTCATCGGCTATGTCGTTGAATGTGACCGAGCCGGTGGCTCCATACGAGATCTGGATGCCGTTCTGAGTGGTGGCCGTGGTAGCGCCTGTACCGATAACCGTGTTGCCGGTGATAATAACCGCTGGGCCGCCGCCGGTGCCCGGGCCGCTGGCGACGATTCCATTCTTGTCGTAATTGCGCACGGAATTATCGGAGACGGTGACCGCTGGAGTGCCGGAGTTGCTTTCCACGTTGATCGCCAAGCCGACCGGGCAACCCTGGTGAGCCGGGGCCATGATCACATTTCTGACGGCGTTCGCGGTGATCGTGCCGGAGGAATTCTGGTAGTAGATGCCCATCGGGTTGATGGTGCAGTCGGAGAGGCCATTGTTGCCGCCATCGACGGTGAGATGGGAGATGGTGACATCCGCGCCCTTGACGAAGATCTGAGCGGCCACGGAATCGCCGGCAATGTTCGTTCCATTCGCAGCCAGACCGCTCGATGGGACTACGATGGTGGGGGCATAAAGCGTACCATTCCTGAGGCCGCGTAGGGTTAGATTCTTGGCAATTGTGACCTGCTCGGGATAGGTCCCGGGACAGACGTCAATGGTGGCGCCAGCCGCGGCCGCAGTCACGGCGGCCTGAATGGTGGCATAATGCTTCCCCGACCCGGTGCAGGAGCCGACGGTCGAGTCTGTGGATGCAAAAAGGCTTGGACTGCGAAGCGCGGCAAGGGTGAACAGAGTCAGGAACAGCGGGAGGTTAGAACGCATAGAGAGAACCTCTGGAGGATCGGATTGTGGAGCGGGACCGGTTAGAGCGAACCTGGCGCAAACTTCGAGACAGGCCCGCGTTAGAACCATCATAGCGCAGGCTTCGGGCGAAAAACTATCGATCAGCCGGACTTGCTTTCTGCGGAAAATACGATCCGCGGATGGAACAGAGTGCCCGCGATTCGGGTTGCGATTGCGATCAGGTCGCGTTGGCCGTAGAAGACCTTTATCTGCGGGGCGCGAGACATTTCGGGCAGATTTACGGCGCGGCCGCTGCGGATCAGAGCCGCGTTTTCTTCGGTGGCGGTGACGCAGGGAAGCTGCGGCACCAGCTTTCTGGGATGGACAAACAAGGATTCAGCCCTTCCCTGCCCGGTAACGGTTTCCAACTCCTGCAGGGTATGAGCTTCCTCGATGACAAATTCGGCTACCGCGGTGCGGCGCAGGGACACCAGGTGGGCGCCGCAGCCGAGCTTTAGACCCATTTCATGAGCCACGGATCGGATGTATGTGCCGGAGGCCACGCGCGCGCGAAATGTGGCGCGATTCGAGGTGGTGTACAGAATATCAAACTCCTTGATTTCCACTTGCACGGGCTTGAGGTCGACCTGCTTCTTCTCTCTGGCTAATTTGTAGGCGGGCACGCCGGCAATTTTTTTGGCGGAAAATGGCGGGGGCATCTGCTCGATCGTGCCTCGGAATTGTGCGGCGAGGATGCGCAGTTCGTCGCAATCTATGGTTATTTCTTCTGGCGGAGTGCTCGGCTCGCCTTCGGCGTCGTAGGTGTCGGTGGCGAAGCCGAAGCGAATCACGCCTTCGTAGGTCTTTTCGGAATGAGCGTAGAACTGCGCCAGGCGGGTGAGGTTGCCGACAACGATGGGAAGTACTCCAGTGGCGGAGGGGTCGAGGGTTCCTAGATGTCCGACCGAACGCTGACTTAATATTCGGCGCACCCGGTTGACTACGTCATGCGACGTAAGGTGGGGTGGCTTATCGATAATTACGACACCATTCATGGGGATTTGGAATCTGATAATTTGTAATGGCAATTTGAAGGCAGGATCGGGATTCGATTGCCCTTACCAGTCACCAATTAAATGATTCCTCTTCGTGACGATCAGCCGGTTTTCTCGACTCCTTTCGTCAACTATCTTCTGATCGTTCTGAACATCGTGGTTTTTCTCTGGGAACTGTCGGTCGGAATGCAGAGCCATCGTGCGCTGAATTCTTTCATGACCGAATTCGGGGTGGTGCCTCGCCACGAAATAGCGGTGCTTGGCGGCCACCCCTTCGGCGGGTTGGTTATGGCTGTCTTGCCCCTGTTCACTTCCCTGTTTCTGCACGCCTCATTCTTACACGTGGCTGGGAATATGCTGTTCCTGTGGATCTTTGGTGACAACATCGAGGACTACCTTGGGCACTTCACTTATCTTGTGTTTTATCTGGCCAGCGGCGTGGCGGCCGGGGCTACCCACATTCTGCTGAATCAGGCTTCGCGGATTCCGAGTGTAGGTGCCAGCGGCGCGATTGCGGGCGTGATGGGCGCTTATTTTGTTTTGTATCCGCGGGCGAGGGTGCTGGTTTGGTTTCCTCCGATATTTTTCTTCCATGTTCCAGCCTGGCTGATGCTGGGGTATTGGTTCTTGACGAATTTCTTGAGCGGTACGGCTACGACGATTGCGGAAACAAGCCAGAGTTCGGGCGGCATCGCCTTCTGGGCGCATGTTGGAGGGTTCGTTGCCGGCGTGATCATGATCAACGTTTTCCGGGAGAGACCGCAGCGCTACCGGTATGGAACCTGGTAGAGACAGGGTCCCGGCTCCTGGCTATCAGCGGCGCGGTTCTGGTGCCGGGCCGGGCGGCAGAATCTCGGGCTCGCCGGGAGTGGAGTTCGAATAGAAAGCGGAATTGCGCTCAGCATCGGACTCTGAAGTGGGAGCTATCTTATGACGAGTGACGAACCACACGGCGGTGGTCCAGGTGGGAAAAAGATCGGCGCCCGGTATTAGTTTGGCGGCTGCTGAAGGCAGGAAAGCCCAGTGCCATCCGAGAAGGCGAATCATGACGACGGCTACGATCAGATCGAGGGCTGAATCTGCGGGAGAGAGGCCGCCTTCGACGAAGAGCGGGAAGGCAACCATCTGGAGAACGTCGGCGGCAATGGCTACCATCCAGGCCAAGCGCTGTTCTGGATCCAACGATTTAAAGTAATCCAGGAATGACATACCATTTCTCGATTTGTCTCTGACCGGGTTTCTACGCCCTCAGTCGCGAGGCCGCTCGAAATCCCACCTTTTTGATGCTGATGCCGGGGCAAGCGTTCGGGTCACAATGCGATTTATGTTCAATTCCCTGCTTTTAAGGGCTTTCCCCTTTGTCTTCCCGTTCGTCCAGGATTTGCGTCGAGTAGCGGGTGGAACCGATCTGCCACAGCCCAGTTGTGATTGTACCCCCTCCCCGATCGAGGACAAGGCAACCTGGCCGGGCCCCGGCGCTCTCGCTGCACTGCTCCAACTCCAGGCCAGCTACCTCCTGCTAGAAAGCGACCGAGCGGTCCAGTTCGCCACGGTGAGATGAGTCTCAAGAGTCATCGCAACTGGCGTCGAGCGGAGGCTCAACATCGACCGATTCATTGGTTAGGTCGCGTTCGTTACGTCGCGTTCGTCCGTTGGCGGATCAGGGAGAGGAATTCGGTCCGCGTTTCCTCTTCGCTGCGGAAGCAGCCGAGCATTGACGACGTTACGGCGGAAGAATGCTGCTTTTCTACGCCGCGCATCATCATGCAGAGATGACGGGCCTCGATCACTACGCCTACGCCTTGCGGTTCGATGGCGTGTTGGATTGCTTCGGCGATTTGCGTCGTGAGGCGCTCCTGGATCTGCAGGCGGCGGGAGAAGACTTCGATGAGGCGCGGGATCTTGCTTAGGCCGATTACCTTTCCGTTTGGGATGTAAGCGACGTGCACCTTGCCGAAGAAGGGTAAGAGGTGGTGCTCGCAGAGACTGAACATTTCTACGTCTTTGACGATCACCATCTCGTCGTAGTTGACCGAGAAAAGTGCGTTGCGCAAGAGAGCGTCGGGATCTTCCTTGTAGCCCTTGACCAAAAACTGCATGGCCTTTTCGACTCGCACGGGCGTGCGCTCGAGGCCTTCGCGATCGGGATCTTCGCCGAGGCGGATGATCATTTCGCGGACGAGTTCGGCATAGGTGGCCTCGCTCAGAGTATTGGGTTCGGTGATGGACTTCATATTGTTGGTCGTTGGCGCTGGTCATTCGTCATGGCAAACGCAGGTCAATGGCAATGCAAGCCTTTGGCAAATGCGGTTCCCGAACAACCGACGACCGTCGACTAAAAACTGCTTTCTCCCGAATATTCGAACGAATTCATCATCGTCTCTTCAATTCTTATCTTGTCTAGATGAGCTTTTTTGAACCCACGCTTCACTATTTCGAAGATGGCTATGCATAAGTTTTCCGTGGTCGGAACCTGCCGTGCGAATTCTGTGAGCAGATTCAGGTTCTGGTGGCCGTAGCGCTCGAGTATCTGCGCGTGGACGAACCCATCAAGATCGACGAGATTGCAGACCATGCCGGTTTGATGATCGACCTCGCCACTTACGCTGACTTCGAGCATGTAGTTATGGCCGTGGCCAAAGGGGTTATTGCACTTTCCGTAGGTCGCGCGATTTTCCTGCTCAGACATTTCTTCGCTATGCAGGCGGTGCGACGCTGAGAACATGTAGCGACGAGTCAGGTGCGCCTTCATGCCCCCCCGCCGGTATCTTTATTATCGGAATCATCGCCGTAGACGTCGCCATACACATCGACGAAGAGGTCGGGAGTTTCGTAGACGCGGACACGATGCAGTTGGGCGGCTCCCAGCTTTGGCGCGAGGCGCTGCCAGATGGTGACGGCGAGATTCTCGGTTGTCGGAATCAGGGTCAGGAACTCGGGCACTTCTTTATTGAGGAAGCGATGATCGAAGGCGTCCAGGACTTCCCTTTTCATGACATCTTTCAGTTGCTTCAGGTCGACCACGAATCCTGATTTCGGATCGACCGCCCCCTTTACTGTAACTTCCAGCGTGTAGTTATGCCCGTGGCCGTTCGGATTATTGCACTTGCCGAAGAGGCGCAGGTTCTCCTCGGGCGTGAACGCCGGGTTATGGTAGAAGTGCGACGCGGCGAATTCGGCTTTGCGGGTTAGATAGACCATAAAAGCAGTTCTCAGCTCTCGGTTCCGAGGATTTGATTCCTGATTTCCGCAACGCGTTTTGCCGCCTGCATTCCGGCCGGCGTGTTACCGTTCGGGACGTCCGTATTGTAAGCACGGCCCTTCCACGATACTTGGCCTTTCGCGTACGCTTTCTTGGAGCGCACGAGCAAGCAGGCGAATAGCGGCAAACCGCAAGCAATTGCGAGCAAATTATTTTTGGTCGTGAAACGCGCGGTTCGAATTCGCTGGTACACCGACAGCCAGAGGGCGGCGGACAAAATCCATACCAGGGGATGATTGAGCGTATCGGAGAAGGTGATGGCGATTGCGAACCACGCAACCAGCCACCGCGACAGGCTCTGCAACGCCAGTCGCCCTGGCCGCGGGAATAAGAGCGCCAGATTCTTCGTCCATCCTTCACAAAGCTGCTGCCAGTTACGATACATGCGGGTGCGGACGGCATCTGCGGCATAGCGAAAATAGACGCTATAGCCCGCATCGCGAAAGAGCCGGGCGAGCGCTACGTCTTCTAATATTTCGGTTGCGACCGCGGTGTGTCCGCCCACGGACTCATACGCAGATCGACGGACCAGAATATATTGGCCGTTCGCCGCCACGATTCCCGAATTCTGATCGCGCACTTTATGGGGCGGATATTGCTTCGCAAGCTCGGCGAAGATCACTGGCATCACTGCCCTCTCGGCAAAGGTGACCACTACTTGCCGGGGCGAGTACGACAACAGATGGGCAAAGTTCGTTTCCGCTTCGACCAGCGCGCGCCCGAGCGATCGGGGCGCGTGAACCGTGTCGGCGTCGGTAAACAGCAGCCAGTTGCCACGGGCTTGTCTGGCTCCCGCGATTACTGCATTGTTCTTCCCCGTCGGTTTCTTGCCGGTCGGAACGTCGGGGAGAGGTTCTGGCGAAATCACTCGCACTCCGGAGAAGCTCTTCGCTATTTCCCCGGTGCGGTCGGTGGAAGAGTCGTCTACGACGATGATCTCGAAGGTCACGCCGGTTTGTGAGGTCAGCGACTGCAGGCAATCTCCAAGCGCGGCCTCTTCGTTGCGGGCGGGGATGATGATCGAGACGTCGGGGATGGATCGTTCGGGGGTGGGATGCTGCGGCGTGACGGCTGGGAGTGAGCTATCCATCGGGTTTTCCGCTATTATAGCGGTGTGAGACGAAGGTTTCTTCCTGCGGTTCTGCCCATTGGATTGCTGTTTGCCCTGATCGGATGCTATAGCGGCGGGCGTCCTCCGCGCATTGGGGCGAATGCTCCGGACTTTACTGTGCAGGATTCAGACCACAAAGTCACTTTGAGCCAATTTCGCGGACGTGTGGTAGTGCTGAATTTCTGGGCGACGTGGTGTCCGCCGTGCGTCGAGGAGACGCCATCGCTAGTGCAAATGCAATCGCACTTCAAAGATAAAGGCGTGGTGGTGCTGGCGGTCAGCATTGACGCGGATGATGCGGCTTACCACAAGTTTCTCACCGACTACAACGTCAATATGGTTACGGTGCGGGATGAGGCGCAGCAGGCGGCTCGACTCTATGGCACGTCGGGCTGGCCGGAGACTTTCATCATTGACCGCAACGGTACTATACAGCGGAAGTTTATCGGGCCGGTGGATTGGAGCAGTCCGGAGATTACGGATTATTTGAGGAAGCTTTAAAACGGCGCTCTCTCGTCTCGGCTGCCGGGAAAACCTTTCCCTTACAACTTTATTTTGCGGAGTCTTAACGAGTTCGTAATTACCGACACTGAACTGAAGCTCATTGCGGCTGCGGCCAGGATGGGGCTTAGCAACAATCCGGATACCGGGTACAGTACGCCGGCCGCTATGGGGACTCCGACGGCGTTGTAGACAAAGGCGAAGAATAGGTTCTGGCGGATGTTGCTCATCGCGGCCTGACTCAGTTTTCGGGCTCGCACGATTCCTTCAAGGTCTCCTTTCAGCAGAGTGATGTCGGCGCTTTCCATGGCTATGTCCGTTCCGGTGCCCATGGCGATTCCTACATGAGCCTGGGCCAACGCCGGGGCGTCGTTGATGCCATCGCCTGCCATCGCGACCACGCGCCCTTCGTTCTGCAGACTCTTGACGATCTCGGCTTTCTGGGCGGGAAGAACTTCGGCCTTGAAGTCTTGGATATTCAGGCTTTGCGCGAGCTTCTGGGCTGTCGCCTGATTGTCGCCGGTCAGCATGACCAACCTAATGCCCTGCCCCCGCAGTTTGACCAGCGCGCTTGCAGCGGACATTCTAGCCGGATCCGCAACGGCGATGTTCCCCGCATGTTTGCCATCGATCGTCACAAAAACGCTCGTGGATCCGCCTGGCTGGACAAACAAGACCGGTTTCTGATCTGCAAAAGCACCGGCGGCGCGCGCCAGGGCCATATTTCCGACCGCCACGCTCTTCCCTTCCACGATTCCACGCACGCCTTCACCAGGCATCGATTGAAATTCGCCGGGTTCGCTCAGATTCAACTTCTCTTCATTCGCTTTCTGAACAATCGCCACTCCCAGTGGATGCTCGCTGGCGCGCTCCAGACTGGCCGCCAGCCGGAGCAGGTCAACCTCTGAAATGGATGGCGAACCTCCTGCAAGCGACACTGCCACTACTTTCGGTTTGCCTTCGGTCAGAGTCCCGGTTTTGTCGAAGACGATGGTGTCGACTTTTTCCATGGTCTCGAGCGCTTGCGCGTTCTTGATGAGGATGCCAGCGCGGGCACCTCGGCCGGTGCCGACCATGATTGCCATTGGTGTTGCCAGGCCCAGCGCGCAGGGACAGGCGATGATCAGGACGGCTACGGCGTTGACTATGGCATGCGCCAGGCGCGGTTCCGGGCCGAGGGTTAGCCAAACGATGAAAGTCAGAATGGCAATGGCGATCACGGCGGGGACAAACCAGGCTGCTACTCTATCCGCGAGGCGTTGAATGGGAGCGCGGGTGCGCTGGGCCTGGCTCACCATTTGCACGATCTGCGCCAGCATGGTTTCGCTGCCTACTCGCTCGGCGCGCATCACCAGAGAACCGTTGCCATTGACGGTTGCACCTATCAACCTCGCGCCCGCGCGCTTTTCTACCGGGAACGACTCGCCGGTGATCATGGATTCGTCGACAGCACTCGTGCCCTCGAGGACAACTCCATCGACCGGGATTTTTTCTCCTGGACGCACGCGCAAGCGCTCTCCGGGCTTCACCTCTTCCAATGGGATGTCACGCTCGTTGTTATCGCTGCCGTCTTCGCTTGACGTTACCACACGCGCCATCTTTGGACTCAGATCGAGCAGCGCTCGGATTGCACTTGACGTCTGGCTGCGCGCTCGCAGCTCCAGCACCTGGCCTAATAAAACCAGCGCGACAATCGCGGCTGCCGCTTCGAAGTAGACGTCCGGCCGGTTGCCCATGGCACGGAATGATGCCGGGAAAATCTGCGGGAAGAAGGTTGCAACCACACTGAACAGATAGGCGACACCGGTGCCCATGGCGACCAGGGTGAACATGTTGGTGCTGCGGTTTACAAGCGATGCCCATCCGCGCTCGAA
>Ga0181522_10000519_pt1 | contig 28385 bp, 25 predicted proteins | sample PEATcosm2014_Bin_27_FD_121103 | JGI IMG/M metagenome (GOLD analysis project Ga0181522, IMG submission 121103) | Peatland microbial communities from MTU Mesocosm Facility, Houghton, MI, USA - PEATcosm2014_Bin05_10_metaG | ecosystem: Environmental > Terrestrial > Soil > Wetlands > Peat | place...
ACACCTGGATGTTATTCGACACGGTATACAGCCGCGACGCGCGACAATCAAGCTTCTATAAGGCCAAATCTTGCTTGCGGCTGCCCGCGGTGAACCACAACTTAGCGCCAACGTCCGACCCGCATGGCCAGGTCAGGCGCCGGGCACGCTCGTGATCTGATCGACCGGACCGGAAGTGGTGGAATCGATCACGCTCAGTGCGAGTAGCCCCGTCATCGCCACGGCGACCGATGCGGCTACAATCTTCTGCATGCAGGAACCAATGAAATTGCTCATGTGAATCTCCGTCTGATTGAGTGGTTGTTTGCTCGACGGAGATAGCTTGGACCTGACCCGTGAGTTCTTCTGTCAAGCGCTTGACACAACATCGACTCGAGCGCGGCTCAGGGGTCCAGTTCGAAATTGCAATCCTTCAGCGGCATCAGGTGTGTCTTCTTGACGAGCTTGTGACCAAAGTAGAGGACGATGAACACCGGAATCATCACGTAGCCGGTGACGAAATCGAACCAGGAGAATACCGGGGTCTGGAACACGCCGATGTTGGCGCCCAGCAGCACCACCAGAAACAGCACCACGGCCAGCCAGGGCCCATAGGGAAAGAAACGCGACTTGAACTTCAGGTCATTGACGCTGCGGCCCTGTGCCGCCCAGGCCTTGCGGAAGCGCAGGTGGCAGACCGCGATCCCGAGCCAGATCAGAAATCCGCTGAGGCTGGAAGCGTTGTACAGCCCCTGGTAGATCTTCTGGTCGCCACCGATCACGTTGGTGAAAAACGTCAGGACACTGACCAAACCCGTGGCCAGCAGCGCCGGCACGGGCACGCCGCGGCTGTTGAGTCTGCCGAACAGTGCCGGCGCCTTGCGGCTGTGAGCCATGGCGTACAGCATCCGCGATGCCACGTACATCGAGGAATTGCCGCAGGAGAGCACCGAGGACAGGATGACCGCGTTCATGATGTTGGCAGCATAGAAGCCGAACCGCGGCACATGCTGGAAGACCATCGTGAAAGGCGAGTAGGCCACGTGGCTTTCGTCACCATGCAGCAGATTCGGATCCGTATAGCTCACCACCGTGCCGACCACGAAGATCGCACCCACGTAGAACAGCAGGATGCGCCAGAACACGGTGCGAATCGCCTTGGGCACGCTTTTCACCGGATCGCTGGTCTCGGCCGCCGCGAGACCCACGCCTTCAGTGCCCTGAAAGGAAAAGCCCGCCACCAGGAACACGGCGATGACCGCCATGAATCCTCCGACAAAGGGCGCGTGGGTACCCGTGGCCGGATCGCTGAGCGTCCAGTTGTGAAAGCCGATGCTGTTGTCGCCGATGATGCCTGTGATCATCAGCGCGCCGGCCACCAGGAAGATGATGACGGTGACGACCTTGATGCCCGCGAACCAGTACTCGGCTTCGGCATAGACCTTGACCGATAGCAGATTCAGCGCCAGCAGCAGCGCGAAGAAACCGACAGCCCAGAGCGCGGAATTGGAGTGCGGGAACCAGAACTGCACAATGAGGGCGCCCGCGACCAGCTCGGCAGCCAGCGTGATGGCCCAGCTGGACCAGTAGTTCCAGCCGACCGCAAATCCGAGCGAAGGATCGACGAAGCGCTCCGCGTACGCCTCGAACGACCCCGCAATCGGCAACTGCGTGGCCATCTCGCCCAGCGACTGCATCATGCAATACACCGCGATGCCCATGACGACATAGGCAACCAGCGCGCCGCCGGGGCCAGCCTGCGCGATGGCGCTGCCGCTGGCGAAGAACAGCCCGGTACCGATCGCGCCGCCGACGGCGATCATGCTCAGCTGGCGGGTACCGATTTCGTGTCGGAGCGAGCCCGACTCGACAGGTACCGTCATGAACTCAAGCCCGGCGATCGGAGGAGTGATGCACTCCATCGCTGGTCGGGACGTTCGGGATCTCGTACGGGTCGACGCCCTCGAGACAGCCGACGTTGTAGCCGTACTGATCGGGGTTCGAGCGGCGCTGATGATGCGTGTAGATGCCGCAGACCGAACAGAAGTAGTGCTTGGCCGTCCTGGTATTGAATTGATAGAGCTGCAGAGATTCCTGCCCCTGCACGATTCGCAGACCCGACAGCGGCACGCTGGCGGCAATGGCCCCCTTTCTGCGACAGATGGAACAGTTGCAGCGGCGCGGATCGACGATGCCATCCGGCAGCGTAAGTTCGAGCACTACAGCGCCACAGTGGCAGGAGGATTTGTGTACCGGAAGAATGTCCGTGTTGCCGACTTTCCTGATCACACCGGTGAGTATCGCACGTCGTTCGCCGTGCTGCGGTCGAGCCGCAGCCTAAATGCACCCAGCAGCGTTCGCAGCGCCGCCGGCCGCAGCGGTTTGCGAAGCAGCGGATAGCCGGCGGTGCGCGCAAGCAGTGCCACTTCGGGACTGTGGTCGGCGGTAATCAGTGCTGCGGACAGCGGGGTTTTCTGCGAAGACTGCAGGCAGCGCAGCAGCTCGAGTCCATCGGCACCATCGCCGAGGTGATAGTCAGCCAGCACCGCGTCGACCTCCGTGCTCGCCGCCAGCCGCAGTGCTTCAGCCGCGCTTCTGGCCTTGATGACGTGCACTCCCCAGGTGCCGAGCAGGGCCTGCATGCCATCCAGAATCGGGCGGTCGTTATCCACGCACAGCACACGCAGGTCGCGCAGCCCGGTCGGATCCATGGGTGCTGCGCGCGGCTGGCGGCGCGGGACACGGCGCGCCTTGGTATCCCGGGGCACCCGTACCCCGAACAGCGAGCCGCGTCCGGGCCGGCTGATCAGGGTCAGATGATGATCCATCAGCCGCGCGAGGCGATCGCAGATCGACAGGCCCAATCCCAACCCCTTCTCTCCCCAGGGGGAACCCTGATCGAGCCGGCTGAACTCCGCGTAGATACGGTCGCGCTCATGTTCGGCGACCCCAGGACCCGTGTCGTAGACGGCGATCTCGAGCTGCTCGCCGCGCCGCCGGCAGCCTACGACCACGCCACCCTTCTCCGTGTAACGCAGCGCGTTGGAGATGTAGTTCTGCACGATTCTACGCAGCAGCACGCGGTCGCTTCGGATCACTTCGCGACAGTCCACGATCGTCAATCGCAGCTCGCGCGCCTGCGCGAGCGGCGTGTATTGTCGTCCCAGATCCTCCAGCAGCTCCGCGATCGGAAAACTGGTGATCTCGGGCCGCAGGGCACCGCTGTCCAGGCGCGCGATGTCGAGCAGGTCATTCAGCAGCTCTTCGGCTGCGCGCATCGAGCCATCGATGCGCCCCGCCAGCTCGAGCAATTCCGGGTGCGCGCGCGCGCGCGATTCGAGCGCGGAGGCAAACAGTCGGGCGGCGTTGATTGGCTGCAACAGATCGTGGCTGGCCGCGGCGACGAAGCGGGTCTTGCTGGCATTGGCGGTTTCAGCGAGCTGCTTGGCTGCGCGTTGCGCCTCCAGTGCGTGGCTCAATTCCTGCGTGCGCTGAGCGACGCGCTCCTCCAGGCCCTGCTTGGCGTCCAGCAGCGCCTGCTCGGCGAGCTTGAATTCGGTGATGTCCGTATAGGTTGCCACATAGCCGCCGCCGGACATGGGCTGACCATGAATGCTGTAGACTTTGCCATTGCGGCGTTTTCGCTGGAAGGTGTAGGCGTTGCCGGCGCGCATATGCGCCAGGCGTTTCTGCACGTGAACCTCGGGATCGCCGGGTCCCAGTTCGCCCTTTTCGGCGTTCCAGCGAATCAGCTCGGCCACCGGGCGGCCGACATAAACCATGCCGTCCGGATAGCCCACGAGTTCAAGATAGCGGCGATTCCACGCGACGATGCGCATCTCCGCATCCACGACACTGATCCCCTGGGTCACGTTCTCCATGGTCGCCTGCAGCAGCTGGCGGCTGAAGCGCAGTTCCTGCGAGGTCTCATCCAGCAGCTCCGTGACCTCGTCGGGTGACAGGCCCTTGCGTTTGAGCGCGTGCCTCAGCACGACACGGGCGGAGGAAGCGCCGATGGAGCCGGCCAGCACCCGCTCGAAGTGTTGCAGCAGGCCTCGATCGGCCGATTCCGCGGGCTTGGGCAAAGCCTCGAGGGTCTGCGCGGCGTATTCGCGCAGCGCCTGCTGGGCCGCTGCGGCACCGATGATGCGTGCCGCCACACTTTGCAGATCACCCACCGTGGCGGTGATGGCCTGCAGTCCCGAGGCGGGTCGCTTGGGCGCGACGAACGCACGCGCGGCGAAGCGCTCCTGCAGTGTCACGCCGCTCAGCTGCGAGACCAGCAGCATGACGCACACGTTCAGGGTCAACGCCAGCAGCGCCCGCGGCCCCACCGCACCGGGACTGGAATCATCGACCAGCGCGTGCGGCATCAGGCCGCCGACAGCGAGGTGCGGCAGGAACAGCAGCAGCACCCAGGTCACGAATCCGACCAGCATTCCCCAGAACACACCGCTGCGGCTGGCGCCGCTCCAGTACAACGCGGCCAGAATGCCGGGAGCAAACTGTGCCACGGCGGCGAAGGCCAGCAGCCCGATCGCGGCCAGGCTGGTCGATCCCGAGGTCGAGCGATAGTAGGCAAACGACAGCAGCGCCAGGCTCACGATCACCGCGCGCCGCACCCACAGCACGCGCGGCCCCAGGCTCGAGCCCGCTTCCAGTCGCTGGCGCCACAGCAGGGGTGCGGCGATATCGTTGGAGATCATGACGGCCAGCGCAGTACTGGCCACGACCACCATGGCGGTGGCCGCGGACAGACCGCCCAGAAACACCAGCACGGTCAGCCACGGTGCGCCGTAACTCATGGGCAGTGTCAGGATCAGCGTGTCCGAGGCGGTGTGCAGCATCAGGCCGTTGATCGTTCCCAGTGCCACCACCGGAATCACGACCACCGAGAACAGTGCCAGGTAGCCCGGCAGCAGCCAGCGCGCGTACTTAAGGTCGCCGGTGTCGGCGCACTCGACCACGCCCACCTGGAACTGTCGCGGCAGGCAGAAGATGGCCGCCGCGGCGAGCACGGTACTGATCAGCGCATCGCTGTTGAACAGGGTCGCACCGCTGGCCAGGCGCGCGGGCAGCAGCCATGGACGGCCCTGCAGGTGCAGACAGGCAAAGACACCGACGGCCACGAAGGCCAGCAGCTTGAGCAGCGATTCGAAGGCGATGGCGAGCATCAGGCCTTCGCGGTGGCCGGTGGCATCCACACGCCGGGCGCCGAACAGTACCGCGAACAAGGCCAATATGAGCGCCACGCCCAAGGCCGGATCCCGATACCACGCATGTCCGCCGGCGACCGCGGTCAGCGCGGCAATACTGGCCACCACCGCCTTGTATTGCAGCGCGATGTAGGGGATGACCGCACTGAGCGCGATCAAGGTGACGAGCACGGCGAGCGCGCGGCTTTTACCGAATCTCGACGCGACGAAATCGGCGATGGAGCTGACCTTGTGGAGGCGCCCCACCTCCACCAGCCGCTCCAGGAAGGGCAGGCCAAACAGGAATATGATGATGGGGCCCAGATAGATCGGCAGGTAGCCCCAACCATCGCGCACGGCGCTGCCGACCGCGCCAAAGAAGGTCCAGGACGTGCAATAAACGCCCAGTGCAAGGCTGTAAATGTAGGGTCTTAAGGGACGCTGATTGGGGTAGATACGGCGGCGATCGCCGTAAAAGGCAATGCCGAACAGGCAGCCGAGATACGCCACCGCCAGCAGCGAGAGCAGCCAGCCAGAAAACATAGTTCCCCCAGTCGTACCGCGACTCTAAGGCGAGCGCGCCCACATGACAAATAGATGACATGCTCGTCGGCCGGCCGGCTGGCATAATCCAGCAACCTCTGCGACCTTAGTCGAATCGAACCCGGGATCCGAACTCAATACGACTAAAGTTCAATACCTAGGAAGCCTTGGCGAGACCGACGATGAACTTGCCTAATCTCAGAATAAAAGTGACAGGAGTCAGACCGTGAACACCGCAGCGCTGCCCGCACAGAGAGCGGGGATCGACAAGGCACACCGGCAGGTCATTTTCGCCTCGAGTCTCGGCACCGTATTCGAATGGTATGACTTCTATCTCTACGGCTCGCTGGCCGCGATCATCTCCAAGCAGTTCTTCTCGGGAGTCAACGAGACCACGGGATTCATCTTTGCGCTGCTGGCTTTTGCGGCAGGCTTCGCGGTGCGCCCCTTCGGCGCGCTGGTGTTCGGTCGCCTGGGTGATTTGGTCGGCCGCAAGCATACATTCCTGATCACCATCGTGATCATGGGTCTCTCGACTGCACTGGTCGGCGTATTGCCGAGCTACGCCACGGCGGGTGTGATTGCACCGGTGGCCTTGATTGGGCTGCGTCTGTTGCAGGGCCTGGCACTGGGTGGCGAATACGGCGGCGCGGCCACTTACGTCGGCGAACACGCACCGCCGGGCAAGCGCGGCCTTTACACCAGCTGGATCCAGACCACCGCAACGCTGGGACTGTTCCTGAGCCTGCTCGTGATACTGCTGTGTCGCAATTGGCTTGGCGCCGAGTTCGATACCTGGGGCTGGCGCATACCCTTCCTGGTGTCGATCCTGCTGCTCGGGATTTCGGTGTACATCCGCATGCAGCTGGCAGAATCACCGGTATTCCTTGAAATGAAGGCTGCCGGCACCAGCTCCAAGGCGCCGCTGACCGATTCCTTCACCAACTGGACTAACGGGCGCGTCGTCATCCTCGCTTTGCTGGGCGCCACCGCCGGTCAGGCCGTGGTTTGGTATTGCGGCCAGTTCTACGCCCTGTTCTTCCTGACGCAGGTGCTGAAGGTTGCAGCCCAGCCCGCCAACCTGCTGATCGCCGGTGCGCTGCTGCTCGGGACTCCGTTCTTCGTGGTGTTTGGCGGCCTGTCGGACCGGATCGGCCGCAAGAAAATCGTGCTGGCAGGCTGCCTGCTCGCGGCAGTGACCTATGTACCCATCTTCAAGGGACTGACTCACTACGCCAATCCGGCCATCGAGGCCGCATCCACCAATGCCCCGGTCACCGTGGTCGCGGACCCGAATGCGTGTTCGTTCCAGTTCGACCCGGTGGGTAAAAAGAAATTTATTCAGTCCTGCGACATTGCCAAGGCGGCTCTCGCCAAGGCAGGTGTGCCCTATCGCAACGAGTCATCGCCGGTGGGTAGCGTGGCCGAGATTCACATTGGCACTGCGCCGGCCATTGCCTCGGTCGAGGGTGGTCCCATGACTGCCGCGGACTTCAAAGCCGCCACCGATGCTTTCTCGAAGTCACTGACCGCGGCATTGAAAGGCGTCGGCTATCCCGCAAAGGCTGACCCAGAGCAGATCAACTATCCGATGGTGCTGCTGTTGCTCTGGATCCTGGTGCTTTACGTGACCATGGTCTACGGTCCGATCGCGGCATGGCTGATCGAGCTGTTCCCGGCTCGTATCCGCTACACCTCGATGTCGCTTCCCTATCACATCGGCAACGGCTGGTTCGGGGGCTTCCTGCCCACCGTGGCCTTTGCCCTCGTGGCACTGACCGGCGATATCTACTACGGGTTGCGCTATCCGATCATCGTGGCCCTGATGACGCTGATCATCGGCGCGCTGGCGCTGCCGGAGACCAAGGACCGCCCGGTGACTTAGTCCACGTCGTCGGGCGGGGGCTTGATATCGCTGGGGTCGAGCACCAGGTGCCCGGCGAGCAACACCGCCTGGGTACGGTTCGCCGCGCCGAACTTGCGCATGATGGCGGTCATATGCGCCTTCACGGTGGCTTCCGTAATGTGCAGATCGTACGCGATCTGCTTGTTGAGTCGCCCCGAGCACAGCATCCCGAACACCCGGAATTGCTGCGGTGTCAGCTGGGCCATGCGCCGAGCGACATCCAGTGCATCGACATCGACCTCGGGCGTCCCGTTTGCGCCGTGGTCCGGCGGCGTCGGGAAGTCGCCGCGCAAAACGGCCTGGATGTTCTGGCCGATGGTCGCGGCATCGGCTGACTTGGACACGAAGCCCTGCGCACCGAAAGCCAGAGCCTGGCGGACGATGTGGTGCGAGTCCATGGCCGACACCACGATCACGGGCAATTCGGGATGAGCTCCGCGCAGGTGGGCCAGCGCGCTGAATCCATAGGCGCCCGGCAAGTTCAGGTCCAGCAGCAGCAGGTCGGCGTTGGAATGCTGCTCCAGCGTATCCAATAGACCGGCGACGCTGTCGGCTTCGAAGAACTCGCTCCCGGGGCATGCCATTGCCACCGCGTCCCGCAGTGCCGCCCGGTACAGGGGATGATCGTCGACGATGAGAAATTCATAGACCAAATTCGGACGCCCACGACCCAACCCGGCGCACTGCCTGACCGATCAACGTTTGTAGCATCCCGTGCGCTGACAGTCGCTACGACTTTGGTCGAAATTCGCCGCGCTCGATCGCGGTCTATGATCCATCGTGACTGCGCGGCTCCAAACAAGAAGACGGGGGGATCCAAATGAACAGACACGCGGGATGTAAGGCAGCCATAGGACTATTCGCAGGCGTGGGGTTGTCCCTGTCCGCGCACGCCCAGGTACTCAAGGATCCTCTGCCCGACAGTTTCACCCTGGCCGGGGTCACGCTTTATGGCACGGTCGATGTCGGCTACGCCTATCAGTCCCAGGGTGTGCCGCTGAGCAGCAAGTACGTCGGCGGCCTTGAGTACCAGGCCTTCACCACCACCCGCAACTTCGCCGGTTCGCAGTCCACATTGGCGGAAAGCGGCCTCGAGCAGTCCAAAATCGGCATTCGCATCGAAGAGCCGCTGGCCATGGGCTTCACCCTGGTCGGCAGGCTGGAGACCGGATTCAATCCACTGTCCGCGCAGCTGACGGACGCGTGCGCGGCTCTCGCCGAGAACAGCGGCGTGCCGCAAGGCAAGCAGACCGCCAACGCCGACAGCAGCCGTTGCGGTCAGCCTTTCAACAGCGTGGCCTTTGGCGGGGTGAGCAGCAAGGTCTACGGCACACTCACGGTGGGCCGGCAGAACGCGCCGCAGCTGGATGCGCTGGTTCAGTACGATCCGCAGGCGCTCTCGTATGCGTTTTCGTTCCTCGGTTACTCCGGTTTTGACGGCGGCGCCGGCAGCACCGAAGGCGCGCGCTGGGACAACTCGGTCAAATACGCACTCAATTACGGTCCAGCCCACGGCTCGCTCATGTTCTCCAACGGCGGCCGCGATACCGGCGTGCTCGGCCAGTCATACGGCATCGATCTCGGCGCCACGGTGCAGGGACTCTCGGTCGATTTCGTCTATGACAAGGAGAATGGCGCGGTCAACCTGCGCAGCTCCTTCGACAATGGCGCCGCCCCGCTGCCCACTCCGGGCCTGGCGGCCTATGCCTCCGATGACGAGGCATGGAATATCATGGGCAAGTACGTCTTCGATTTGAGTGGTGGGGCCAAGGATTCGAACGGCAAGCCGATTCCGGGCAACAAGCTCACCGTATACGCGGGCTACTCCCACATTCAGAAGGGTCACTCCGGGGAAACCGGCGGCTTCTCACAGGGCGACTACCCGATTTCGATCGGCATCAACATCAACAACTCCGCCGAATACAGCCTCGAATGGTTCGGTGCCAGGTACGCCATGCCGTCGGGTCTGAACGTCACGGGCGCGTTCTATCATGTCAGTCAGAACAGCTGGTCCATCGGCCTCGCCTCGGACGGTACGCAGAACATAGGCTGCTCGGGTGCCGGCCTGCTGTGCGCCGGCGACTTCACCGAAGGTTCGCTGGCCCTGGACTACGTGTTCAACAAGCACTATGACACCTACCTGGGCGTCAACTATTCGACGGTCACCGACGGTCTGGCGAACGGCTTCGTCGGCACGACGGCCAACGGCACCACCGGAAGTGAATCCCAGACCACCTTGATGCTCGGCTTTCGCATCAAGTTTTAGTCGGGTTTTCAGGCCGGGCTGTTGCCGTCGGAGGCGCGCTGCAGCGCGGCTATATCGAGCTTCTTCATCTGCAGCAGCGCCGTCATGACGCGATCCGACTTGCGTATGTCAGGATCCGTCATGAGCCTGGCCAGCAAGACGGGTACGACCTGCCAGGACAGGCCGTACCGATCCTTGAGCCATCCACATTGCTGCGCTGAAGGTTCGCCGCCGGCGGTCAATCGGTCCCAGTACTGATCGATCTCCTGCTGCGTCTCGCAGCTGACCTGCAGCGAGATCGCCGGTGTGAACTCGAACACCGGGCCGCCGTTCAGCGCCGTGAATCCCTGGCCGGCCAACTCGAAGTCGACCGTCAGCACACTGCCGGCGGGTCTGCGGTGGACCGCGCGGCCGGCATCGCCATAGCGGCTGACGGCGCGAATCCTCGAGTTCTCGAAAATCGAGCAGTAGTAACGCGCGGCGTCCTCGGCCTGCGAGTCGAACCAGAGGCAGGGGCTTATTCTGTTCAGGCGCATAGGTCTATCCTCCGGTCAGGCACTTAACGGAACCCTTGCGACAATGGACCCGCCATGGCCCCGAACTGGCCTTGTAACATGCGACTGCTGGCAACCGCTGTCATCCTGACGGGCGTTTTGTCCGGCTGCTCGACCTACCGCAGCTGCGGATTGTTGGGCTGCCCGGGCGATGCCCAGATCACGGCCGACATCGAGGCGCTGATCCGGCAGCACCCGGCCATCGAGGCGCCGAATATCGTGCGCGTCAGCACCATCGATCGTGTGGTGTATCTCTACGGCCAGGTCGACACCGAGCAGGAGCGCTCTACCGCGGAGTCGCTCGCGCACCAGGTAGCGGGCGTGCGGCGGGTGGTGGACTCGATCAACTTCAGCTACGAAGGCCGCTAGGTGTTGCCTGCATCGTGCCGGGCCCGGATGAAGTCGGCCACGTGCGCGGCCGCCTCTTCGAGCGACAGCCGCGACATATCCAGATGAATGTCGGGGCTCTCGGGCGGCTCATAGGGCGAGTCGATGCCGGTGAAATTCTTCAGCTGCCCGGCGCGTGCGCGCTTGTAAAGTCCCTTGACGTCGCGGCGCTCGGTGTCGGCCAGCGGCGCATCGACGAACACCTCGATGAATTCACCGACCGCGAACAGCGTCCGTGCCGCGTGCCGCTCGGCGCGGAACGGCGAGATGAAGGCCACCAACACGATCAGGCCCGCATCCACCATCAGCCGGGCGACTTCGGCCACGCGTCGGATATTCTCGACGCGATCCTGCTCGGTAAAACCCAGGTCCTTGTTCAGGCCGTGGCGCACATTGTCGCCATCGAGAATATAGGTGCGTCTGCCTTCCGCGTGCAGCTGCTTCTCGACCATGTTGGCGATCGTGCTCTTGCCGGCGCCCGAATAGCCGGTCAGCCAGATCACGCTCGGGCGCTGGCCATTGAGCGCGGCGCGCGCCTGCTTGTTGATGTCGAGTGTCTGCCAATGCACGTTCTGTGAGCGGCGCAGCGCAAAATGCAGCGTGCCGGCCGCGAGTGTGTCGTGCGTGATGCGATCGATGAGGATGAATCCGCCCAGATCGCGGCTGCGCTCGTAGGGCTCGAAGGCAATGGGACGGTCGAGTTCGAGTTCGCAGACACCGACTTCATTGAGTTCGAGCCGCTCGGCGGGCAGATGCTGCCAGGTATTGACGTCGAGCTTGTACTTGAGCGGCGCCACCGTGGCCGAGACCGTCGCGGTGCCGATCTTCATTTTATAGGACCGTCCCGGCAGCACCGCGTTCGCGTGCAGTGCCACGAGCGTGGCCTCGAACTGATTCGCGGTCGCGGGGGGTGCATCGGCGGCGGCGAGCACATCGCCGCGGCTGACATCGGTTTCATCGGTCAGCGTCAGGGTGACGCTTTGGCCGGCGGCGGCCTCCGTAAGATCGCCTTCGATCGTCACGATGCGCGCTATCCGGCACTCGCGCCCGGAGGGCAGCACGCGCGCGCGATCGCCCGGCCGGATCGTGCCGCTGACAATGCGGCCGGCGTAGCCACGGAAATCCTGGTGCGGGCGATTGACCCATTGCACGGGCATCCGGAACGGCAGCGCCGCCGAGGATGCGTCGACCTCGACCGACTCCAGGTACTGCAGCAGCGAGGCACCCCGGTACCAGCCCATGCGAGGACTGCGCTCGATGACATTGTCACCCTCGACCGCCGAGAGCGGAATGGCGGTCACGTGGTTACGGCCCGTGTGCGCGGCGAATTCGCGAAACTCGCGCTCAATGGATTCGAAGCGTTGCTGCGAGTAATCGACCAGGTCCATCTTGTTGATGGCCAGCACGATCTCGCGGATGCCGAGCAGCGAGACGAGGTAAGTGTGCCGCCGCGTCTGCGTCAGCAGCCCCTTGCGCGCATCGACCAGGATCACCGCCAGGTCCGCAGTCGATGCGCCGGTGACCATGTTGCGAGTGTATTGCTCGTGTCCGGGTGTATCCGCGACGATGAACCGGCGCCGCAGCGTGGAGAAGTACCGGTACGCGACATCGATGGTGATGCCCTGTTCGCGCTCGGCCGCGAGGCCGTCCAGCAGCAGCGCGAAGTCGAGTTGCCCGTTGCGAGTCCCGGATTTCTTCGAGGCCGCGGCCAGCGCTTCGAGCTGATCCTCGAGCAGCAGTTTGCCGTCGTAGAGCAGCCGGCCGATCAGTGTCGATTTGCCGTCATCGACCGAGCCGCAGGTGATGAAGCGCAGCAGACTGAGCTCCGGCGCGCCGCTCATCAGAAATACCCTTCCTGCTTCTTCTTCTCCATCGTGGCGCCCGCGTCGCGGTCGATGACGCGGCCCTGGCGTTCGGATTGCACGCTCTGCTGCAGTTCCGTGATGATCTCATCGATGGTCGAGGCACGGCTCTCGAGGGCGCCCGTCAGCGGATAGCAGCCCAGGGTGCGGAAGCGCACGCTCAATTGCTGCGGCTGCTCGCCGGGCCGAAGTGGCATGCGCTCATCGTCCACCATGATCAGGACGCCATCGCGGCGCACGACCGGCCGCAGCGCGGCCAGGTACAGCGGCACGATGGGGATGTTCTCGCGGCGGATGTACTGCCACACGTCCAGCTCGGTCCAGTTCGACAGCGGAAACACGCGGATGCTCTCATCGGCGCGCTTGTCGACGTTGTAGAGGTTCCAGAGTTCCGGACGCTGATTCTTCGGGTCCCAGCGATGCTGCGCCGAGCGGAACGAAAATACGCGTTCCTTGGCGCGGCTGCTCTCCTCGTCGCGACGCGCGCCGCCGAAGGCCGCGTCGAAGCGGTAGTGATCCAGCGCGGCCTTGAGCGCTTGCGTCTTCATGACGTCGGTGTGAACCTGTGAACCATGCGTAAACGGATTGATCCCCTGGCGGACCCCTTCGGCGTTGACGTACACCAGCAGCTCCATGCCGCTCTCCCGCGCCACGCGTTCACGGTAGCTGTACATGTCGCGAAACTTCCAGGTGGTGTCGACATGCAGCAGCGGAAACGGCGGGGTGGCGGGGTGGAACGCCTTGCGCGCCAGGTGCAGCATCACCGCGCTGTCCTTGCCCAGCGAATACAGCATCACGGGCTTGCGGCACTCGGCCACGACCTCGCGCAGGATGAAGATGCTCTCGGCTTCCAGCCGCTGCAGATGTGTCAGTACCGTGCTCACGGCCGGCAAACTAGCACGAGATTGGCATCTTGAGACGTGCAGCGATCGTAGCTCCCGCGCGTACCGCGGTGGGCGCATTCGGCGGCGCGCTGCGCTCGGTGGGTGTCGAGCATCTGGGCGCGGCCGTCATTCAGGCCGTACTCCACCGCAGCGGCCTCGACCCGGCGCGCGTCGAGGATGTCGTCATGGCGCAATCCTATCCGAGCGGCGAGGCGCCCTGCATCGGCCGCTGGGCGGCGCTGCAGGCGGGCCTGCCGGTGGAAGTGCCCGGCATGCAGCTGGATCGACGCTGCGGCGGCGGGCTGCAGGCCGTCGTGACCGCGGCGATGATGGTGCAGAGTGGCGCCGCGGATGTGGTCCTGGCGGGCGGCGTGGAGAGCATGAGTAATGTCGAGTACTACACCACCGAGCTGCGCTGGGGCGCGCGTTCCGGCTCGGTGAGCATGCACGACCGGCTGCAGCGCGCCCGCGAGCGGTCGCAGCCCGTCGGCCGGTTTGGCGTCATATCCGGGATGATCGAAACGGCCGAGAACCTGGCGCGGGACTATTCGATTTCGCGCCAGGCCGCCGATGCGTACGCCGCGCGAAGTCAGCAGCGGGCGGCCGCGGCGCAGGCCGCAGGCAGGTTCGAGCGCGAAGTGGTCCCGATCCCCGTGACGCAGAAGAAGGGACCGCCGATAATCTTCGCGCGGGACGAAGGGGTGCGAGGGGAGTCCACGGCGGAGTCGCTGGCCAAACTTGCACCCATCATCGAGGGGGGAACCGTGACGGCCGGTAATGCCGCGCAACAGAATGATGCTGCCGCTGCCTGCCTGGTCGTGGCGGAGGACCGGCTCGATGCTCTGAAGCTGACGCCCATGGCCTGGCTGGTCGGCTGGGCCGCCGCGGGTTGCGAACCGGCGAGCATGGGCATCGGGCCTGTGCCCGCCGTGCGTCGGCTGTTTGCGCGCACCGGGCTGTCCTTCGACGCCATGGACCTGGTCGAACTCAACGAAGCCTTTGCGGTCCAGGTGCTTGCGGTGCTCGCCGCCTGGGGCTGGAACGATCCCGATCGCCTCAACGTCAATGGATCCGGGGTGTCGCTCGGTCATCCCATCGGCGCCACCGGGGTGCGCATCATGACCACGCTGCTGCACGAACTGGAACGGCGCCAGGCTCGCTACGGCCTCGAGGCCATGTGCATCGGTGGTGGCCAGGGCATGGCCGCGATTTTCGAGCGTGTCGCATGAGCGACCCGACCGTCGAACACGATCAGATGGAGTACGACTTCTGCGTGGTCGGTGGCGGCCCCGCAGGTCTTGCCTGCGCGCTGCGCCTCAAGCAGCTCAAGCCCGACAAGAGTGTCTGCGTCCTGGAGAAGGCTTCCGCGCTCGGCGCGCAGTCGATTTCGGGCGCGGTCATGGAGCCCGGGCCGCTGCAGCAGCTGCTGCCCAACTGGAGCCGCGAATACCCCGGCATGAAAGTGCCGGCAGCCCAGGATGATGTTCGCCTCATGACGCGCACCGGCTCGCTGCGACTGCCGGACTGGATGGTGCGGCTGTCGCCGCTCAACAATCACGGCAACTTCATCGTCTCGCTGGGCCAGCTCGTGCCCTGGCTCGGAACGCAGGCGGAAGCAGCCGGAGTCGACGTGTTTCCGGGCTTCGCGGCCGCCGAACCTTTGTATAGCGATGATGGCAGCGTCAAGGGTGTGCGCATCGGCGACATGGGCGTCAACCGCGATGGCAGCCGGGGACCAAACTTCGCGCCGGGGGTCGACATCCTCGCGTCCACCACCGTGCTCGCCGAGGGCGCGCGCGGCTCGATCACCAAGCAGCTCATCGCGCAATTCAAACTGGACCAGGGCCACGATCCGCCCACCTTCGGGCTTGGATTCAAGGAGCTCTGGCAATTGCCGCCGGGCCGGGTAACGCCGGGGCGCATCGAGCATTCATTTGGCTGGCCGCTGGATCCAAACACCTATGGCGGCAGTTTCCTTTATCACCTCGACAATGACCGTATCTATATCGGCTACGTGGTCGGTCTCAACTATCAGGATCCTCGCTTAAGTCCCTTCGAGACCTTCCAGCAGTTCAAGCACCACCCGCGCATCAAACCGTTGCTCGAAGGCGGCGAAATACTCGCCGCGGGCGCGCGCTCGATCGCCGCGGGCGGATACCAGTCGCTGCCGACGCTCGAGATGCCCGGCGCCGTGCTGATCGGTGATGCCGGCGGCACGCTCAATGTGTTCAAGATCAAGGGCATTCACCAGGCCATCCGCTCGGGTGTACTGGCCGCCGAACACCTCGCCGACCAGGGCACGGGCACCGGGTTCGATGCGCGATGGCGCGCCTCCGAAGGTCACCGCGAACTGTGCACAGTGCGTAATTTCAAGCCCGGATTCAAACACGGGCTGTACCTTGCGATGGCGAATGCCGGCCTGGAGATCGTCACGCGCGGCAACACGCCCTGGACGCTGCACAATTCGGCCGATGCGCCGGCACTGCGCAAGCTCGAGGAGTACATCTCGCCCGACCGTGGCTGGGTTACCCGCACCCTGCCGCCGCGCGACCGGGTTTCCTCGGTTTTCTTTGCCGGCAATGCACACGATGAGAACCAGCCCATCCACCTGCACGTGGCCGATGTTTCGATCTGTGCCGACCGCTGCGCGAAGGAGTTCGGCAATCCCTGCCAGAACTTTTGCCCGGCTGCCGTCTATGAAATGGTCGCTGACGGCGCCGGCGGCAAGCGGCTGCAGATCAACGCCGCCAACTGCGTGCACTGCAAGGCCTGCGATATCAAGGATCCCTACGGCATCATCACCTGGACGCCGCCGGAAGGCGGCTCCGGTCCCAACTACCAGAATCTGTGACGCTGCCGCTCGAAGCCTGGGCGAACTACTACGTCATCGTCGGCTCTTCGGCCGGCGGACTGACCGGTCTCACGTTCGTCGTGATTGCACTGGTGGCCGACGCCCATGCGGTGCGCCTGACGGGTCTGCGTGCCTTCATCACGCCCACGATCGTGCACTTCGGTTCGGCGCTGGTGCTCTCCGCATTGATGAATGTGCCCGGCCAGTCGGTGATCAGTCTGGGCATTTGCCTGGGAGCCTTTGGGCTCATGGGCGTGATCTACAGCGCCGGCACCGCCCGGCAGGTCTACCGCTCCACGACCAAAACCAGCTACACGCCCGTGGCGGAAGACTGGATCTGGAACGCGATCCTGCCCACGGTGACCTACTCGGTGCTGTTCATCGCTGGCCTGATCGCCTCGGTGCATACGCCCACTTCGCTGTACCTGGCCGCCGCCGCATCGATGGTGCTGCTGATAATCGGTATTCACAACGCCTGGGACATCGCCGTGTGGTTTACAGCGGAGCGTCCGGGCGCGCAGGGCCAGGCGGACAAGAAGCCGCCGCCTAGTGAGCCGCCGGCGGAGTGAGCGCTGCGGCTTCCAGATCGTAAGTATCCGCGGCGGTAATCGTGACATCCGCAAACTCACCGACGGCAAGTTTTGCAGCACGCGGGATGCGGATCACGCCATCGATCTCCGGCGCTTCCGCGGCGCTGCGAGCGATGGCGACTCCGCGTTCGATCGAATCCACGAGGACGCGGCAGCGCATGCCGATGCGCCGACCCAGGCGTGCGGCGCTGATCGTCCCGGCGCGCTCCATGAAGCGTTCGTAGCGCGATTGCCTGACCTCTTCCGGCACCGCTGCGGCAACCTCATTGGCCGCGGCGCCTTCGACGGCCGAGTACTGGAAGCAACCCACGCGATCGAGCTGGGCGGCATCGATCCAATCGAGCAGCTCCTGGAATTCCTGCTCGGTTTCGCCGGGGAATCCCACAATGAAGGTGCTGCGCAGCGTGAGTTCGGGACACTCGGCACGCCAGCGCTCTATCCGGCGCAGGGTGTTTTCCGCATGTGCCGGCCGGCGCATGCGCTTCAGTACCGTGGGGCTGCCATGCTGAAACGGGATATCGAGGTAGGGCAGCACACCGCCCTGGTTCATGAGCGGGATCAGATCGTCCACATGCGGGTAGGGATAGACGTAGTGCAGTCGAGCCCAGACACCGAGCTTTCCGAGCGCGCGCGCCAGGTCGAGCAGGCGCGAGGCATACGGTTCATCACGCCAGGTCACTTCGCGGTAGCGGATGTCGCTGCCGTAGGCGCTGGTGTCCTGCGAGATCACGAGCAGCTCGCGCACGCCGCTCGCGACCAGGGTTTCAGCTTCGCGCATGACGTGATCGAGCGGGCGGCTCACCAGGTCGCCGCGCAGGGCGGGAATGATGCAGAAGCTGCAGCGGTTGTTGCAGCCCTCCGAGATTTTCAGATAGGCGTAGTGCCGCGGGGTGAGCCGGATGCCCTGTGGTGGAATCAGATTGATGAAAGGCGCGTGCGGCGCCGGCAGATGTGCGTCGACCTCGGCAATGACGCGATCGTAGGCGTGCGGACCGGTGACACCGAGTACCTTGGGGTGCCGGTCGAGAATTCGCTGCGGATTGGCGCCCAGGCAACCGGTTACGAGCACGCGGCCGTTCTGCTCGATTGCCTCACCAATGGCCTGCAGCGACTCATCGATGGCACTCTCGATGAAACCGCAGGTATTCACGATCACGATGTCCGCGGTTTCATACCTTGGCGCGATTTCATAGCCGCGCGCACGCAGCTCGGTGATGATCCGCTCGGAGTCGACCAGTGCCTTGGCGCATCCCAGGCTCACGAAGCCCACGGCCGGCGCGCGCGGCGTCGGGGCGGCTGTGGAACGGGGTCGGCGGGCGGGTGCGGGCATGGGTCCTTGGGGCTCGGTCCCGCTACAATGGGGGTTCGCAAGTCTACCTGAGCGGGCATCCCGGATCGACGCATGGCCTTTGACCAAGACTACTATCAACGCTTCTATTACAACCCTCGCACGGCGGTGACCTCCCGCGCGGAAATGCGCGCCCGCGGACGCCTGATCGCCGCCTGCGTGGAATATGTCGGATTGCCCGTAAAGAGCATTCTTGATGCCGGCTGCGGTGTGGGGCTGCTCAAAGGGCCGCTGACGCGGGCCTTTCCGGCTGCCCGGTACGTCGGCCTCGAATACAGCGAATACCTGTGCAAACGCTATGGCTGGCGGCAGGGCTCGGTGGCGAGCCTGCGAACCCGGGAGCGGTTCGACCTGGTGGTCTGCTACGACGTGCTGCAGTACCTGGGCGTGCCGGAGGCACGGCGCGCGATCGCGAATCTCGCGCGCGTGTGCCGGGGCGCACTCTATTTTGGAGCGCTGACGACCGAGGACTGGCGCGATAACTGCGACCAGAGCCGTACCGACCGCATTCCGGGCCTGCGTCCGGGAGCCTGGTACCGGCGCGAGCTGAAGCGTGCCTTCAGGCCCGTGGGCTGTGGTGTGTGGCTGAAGCGGAATGTGAACCTGACACTCTGGGACCTGGATACCGCGGCATGAGAGTGGAATTCGAGGGCCCGGTAGAGTGTGCGCCCGGCTCCGGCGCCATCACGCTCACGCTGAGCGGTCGCGAACGCGGCGGCGCAGCCGTTGCCGCACTGTTCGCGGGTGCCTCCTCCTCGAGCGGACTGACCGGACTGCCGGGCAAGCTGCACGAGGTGCGGCTAGTCGATGCTGCTGCGGTTGCGGGTGCGGGTGCGGGTGCGGGTGCTGGTGGGGCGGAAGTCGGCACGCGCCAGGTTCAACTGCAGTCGCGCGAGCTGCAACTGGAGCTGGTCTCCCGCAGCCTGCAACTGCATCGCGATGCCGCGGGACCATTTTTCACCGCCGTGCCGCCGGTACACATTCCGGCAGCTCGCCGCCTGGGGTGGGCGCTGCTGCTGTCGGTGTTGCGCATTCCCGGCGCCGCGCAACTCATGGCGGCTTTGCGAGGCAGACGATGAGCTCACGCGTTCCAGTCACGGTGCTGACGGGTTTCCTGGGAGCGGGCAAAACCACGCTCGTCAACCGCATCCTCTCCGAGCAACATGGCAAGCGCATCGCAGTCATTGAAAATGAATTCGGCGAAGTCGGCGTCGATCACGAACTCGTCATCGGTGCGGATGAGGAGATCTTCGAGACCAGCAATGGCTGCATCTGCTGCACGGTGCGCGGTGACCTGATCCGCATCCTCAATCAGCTGCGCAAGCGCCGGGAGCGCTTCGACGCGGTGCTCATCGAGACCACGGGGCTGGCCGATCCGGGACCGGTGGCGCAGACCTTCTTCATCGATGAAGAGCTCAAGGAGTATTACTCGCTCGACGCCATCGTGACGCTGGTGGACGCGCGGCACCTCGAGCAGGAGCTCACCGAGAATTCGGTGGCCCGCGAGCAGATCGCCTTCGCCGACATCGTGCTGCTCAACAAGATCGACCTGGTCGACACGGCCGGTATCGCGCGCGTGCAGCAGCGTGTGCAGGGCATCAATGGCACCGCCACGGTGATTCGCACGCGCAATGCCAATGTGCCGCTCGATCGCGTGCTGGACATCGGCGCCTTCGACCTGGACCGGGCGCTGTCGCGCGACGAGGATTTCCTGCAGACGCCGCGTCCGTTCGAATGGGCCGGTCTGTACCAGCTCTCGGGCTCGCAGCTGCTGGGTGTCGGAGCGCATGCCGATGGACACGACCACGACCACGACCATGCGCATGAGCATTCACATGAGCCGGCACACCCGCATGCACTCGAACACGTCGATCTGCTGCTGCTGCCGGTCGAGTCAGGTTCGGCATCGGCAATCGACGCACAGACCGATGCCGCCATGACCCTGTTCGGCCAGGAAGCCAAAACCTGCCCGTCGCATGCGCGCTTGCCCGTGAAGCAGCTGGTGCGCATCGCAGTCACGGGCGATGCCCACTACCACATCGAGCAGGCGGGGCATTGCGTGCTGTTCTGCGAGCACGCGCCCGAGGAATTCGGATTGCATCTGGAGGGCGCGAAGTTGCTCGAAGAGCGCCGCTACGGATCGCATCATCACGATCCGGACATCGGCTCCATTGGGCTCGAAGACGCGCGACCGCTCAACGCCGAGAAACTCAACGACTGGCTGTCCTACCTGCTGCAGAGCCGCGGCCAGGACATCCTGCGTATGAAGGGTGTCCTCAACATCAAGGATGAGCCGCGGCGTTATGTGTTCCATGGCGTGCACATGGTCTATGACGGGCAGCTCGAGCGGCCATGGCCGGCGGGGGCCGCGCGCCGCAGCCGGCTGGTTTTTATCGGCCGTAACCTCGACCGCAACGAGCTGGAAGCCGGTCTCGAATCCTGCATCGCATGAATGCGGCGGCCGGTCAGCTCAAGCTTCGGGGCCGCATCGAGCTCGGCGACTATCCGGTGGATGCGGCCTGGTCGCCGGATGGCAAGGCGCTCGTGGTCGCCTGCGGCGCCGGCGATATTGTGCATGTGGACGTGGCAACCGAACTGAAGTCGCGCTCTATCGGCAGCCACGGCGGCGGGGCCCTGGCGGTGAGCTGGCAGAAGGCCGGTCACCTGATTGCCACCTCGGGCCAGGATGGCCTCGTGCTGTTATGGGACGCGCGCACCCTCGAGTCGCGTGCCATTCACACCGCCAAGGAATGGAGCGAGCATCTGCTCTTTGCCGACAACGGCCGCTTGCTGGCGGTATCCACGGGCCGCGTTCTGCACCTGTTTGATACGGCCGGGCAGTTGCGGGCGAGTTTCGATCCACAGCCGGGCTCGATTGCGGCGATCGCCTGGCGGCCCAAATCCAACGAAATCGCGGCTGCCGGCAACGGCGGCATGCGCCTGCATCGCGTGGAGCCCGCGCCTGGCTCCCGTGACTATCCCTGGCGCGGGGCTTGCCTGACCGCGCGCTGGAATGCCGACGGACGCCTTCTGGCCTCAGGAATGCAGGACGGCAGTGTCCATCTTTGGTATGTGGCCAGCGGCACGGAATCGCAAATGCAGGGCTACGGCGCCAAGGTGATCGCCACGGAATGGAGCGGCAACGGCCGCTATCTGGCCACCGCGGGCGGCAGCTCGCTGATCGTCTGGGATTTCGGCGGCAAGGGCCCGGAGGGTTCCGAGCCCATCGAATTGCGCTCGCACTCCGAGCGCATCAGCGCACTGGCGTGCCGGCCGACGGGTACATGGCTGGTGTCGGCCGCGCGCGATCGCCGGCTGCTGCTGTGGCGCATGGGCGCCAGCGATGCCCCGCAGGATGCGCATCTGCTGGCCGATGAATGCACCGTGTTGCGCTACGCGCGCGCCGGAGACCGATTGGCGGTTGGCGATGCGCGCGGCGGCCTGTCGATCTTCGATTGCTAGCCCCCAGGGCCGCTAGGAACCCACTTCCGCCCTGGCGCCGAACTCGGGCACCGTACCGTTGCCGGTGAGCACGCTGGCGTAGTTCGCCAGCTGGATGCCCAGCGAGTTCGACCAGGTGAATCGCTGCAGCACGCGGGCACGCGCCGCAATGCCCATCGTTTCCAGATCGCGATCGTAAAGCCGCCGGATCGCCGCGGCCATGCTGGCCGCATTGTCGGGCTCGGCCAGTTCTCCCACGCGCTGATCGATGAGCTCCGGTACCGCGCCGGCGCGCACGCCCACCGCCGGACGTCCGCAGGCCATCGCCTCGACGATGACAAGTCCAAAAGTCTCCGCGGTGCCTGCATGCACCAGCGCGTCGGCGGAGGCGAGCCACTGCGCGAGTTCGATGCCGTCGCGCCGATAGGGCAGAACGGTGATGTTGTCGCTTGGATGCGCGCTGCGTCCGCCGCCGACCAGCAGCAGATGATAGGGACTGCCCAGCAGCGCCATCGCGCCGCGCAGCACATCGAGATTCTTCTCATCGGAAAATCGCCCCGCGAATACCAGCAGGCGCGCATCCGCCGGCAATCCGAGCTGACGGCGCAGATCGAGCGTGCGGCGCAGCGGTGAGAAAACCTCGGTATCGACCCCGAGCGGCTGCAATGCGGTACGCGACACGCCGATCCGCGACAGATACGCGCACATGATCCGGCTGGGCGCCAGCACCAGGTCGAAGCGCGAATACACGGCACGCAGATAGCGCGCTACGGCGCTCTCGATGCCGGGGCCGAAGCGGCGCCCAAGCAGGTGCGCGAGATCTGAATGAAAGAAAGCGATGAGCGGTATGTTGCGCCGGCGCGCGACCGCCGCCGCACACCAGGCCGGGTGAAAGGCATCACCGACTTCGATCAGATCCGGTTCGAGCGCATCGAGGGTCGAACGCCAGGTGCGAGCCGATAGCGGCAGCCGGTAATTGAAAGTACCTGGCAACCGCGGGCCTGCAATGGTCGTGATGTCTCCGGGAAGGAATTGGCTGTGCTCGCCGGGTACGACAATCGTGTGACGGTGGGTGGTATGAGCCGCAAGCCACTCGTGCTTCGCCGTCAGGTAGCGCTTCACGCCGCCGCTGGTCGGCGAGAAGAACAGCGTGGTGTCGACTAGATGCATGCGGTCGTCCTGAAGCGTTGCCGCATTGCATCGTCCTGCTATTTTTCTGTCAAGCGCGGCGGCTGAGCTCCTCCGCCTCGGCGGCAGCTTCGCTCGGGGGCAGATGCACGCGGAAGCGCGTGTAGTGAGCGCTCTTGGTGGCGGCCTGCACGCGCCCACCCAGGCGCTGCACGTGATCGCGCACGATGCGCATGCCCTGGCCGCGGCGCGCGGCATCGCGCGCGGTGGAGACGCCCGGTTGAAAGATCAGGCTGGCGAGCCGCGACGGATCCAGATCCTGGGCCGCATCGGCGCTGAGTAGGCCCTTTCTGACTGCAATATCAGCAATGCCGCGAGAGTCGAGCCCGGCGCCGTCGTCCTGCACGTTGAGCTCAAAGCCCTCCTCACCCCGATCGACGAATTCCACCACCAGCGTGCCCTGCTCGGGTTTCTTGATAGCAGTGCGGCGCTCAGGCGATTCGATGCCGTGCTCCACGGCGTTGCGCAGCATCTGACCGATCATGTCGAACATCGCGCCCACCCACTCCTCCGGAATGTCCTCGAGGCCGAGCGTCACCAGAGTGACGTGCTTGGAATGTTCGATCGCAAGCTTTTCGGTCAGCTGCTGCAGTGCTATCGCCAGCTTCGGTTGCGCACGGCGCTGGCTGCCCTCGGCTTCCGGGCCGCTGCCATCGTCTTCGACCATGGGTACGTGCACCGAGGCACAGTCCGCGGCAATCGTGATGTGGCTGCACAGATCCCCGAGCACGACCATGGCCGGCAGCAGGTCATTGCCCGTAATCTCGGCGCGCGCTTCGATTTCCTGCAGTGATGCTCGGGCGCTCTCCAGCCGGCTGCTGATGGTCGGCAGGTGCAGCGGCCGCAGCGCCTCGGTAAGCGAGTTGAGCTCGGCCAGCAGCAGCTCGATCTTGCCGCGGAATGACGGACCGTCGCGCGTCGGCGCGCGCAGCAGTTCCCGCAGCTGCTCGACGCTGCCCAGCGCCTGCGTCAGGCCGATGCCGAGCGCATCGATCTCGGACAAAAGCAGCGAACGGTACAGGTCGCGCTGATCGCGCAGCGCTTCGATCTCCAGCAGCTGCGTGGGCGAGAGAGCGTAGATGGAAGTGTCGTTCATTGCAGCGTCACCGATTGTCCGGCAGGAGTCGTAAGCAGTGTGATCGCGCCGTTGAGTGCGGCGCGAACTTCGGCGGCATCCGAGAAGCGATCGGTGCGCTCGCGCGCCATGAGTCGATCGAGCAGCGGCTCGAGGCTGGCGCAGGAACTCGGCAACGGCGGGCGCCGCCCGTTCACATGCTGCTGCATGACTTCCACCGCGGTGGTCCCCTGGTACGGCCGGTTGCCCGTCAGCATTTCGAACAGGATGACCCCGGTGCTGTAGAGATCACTGCGTGCGTCCAGCGGCAGTCCCTGTGCCTGCTCCGGGCTCATGTAGTAGGGCGATCCGCGCAATACGCCGACCATGGTGTTCAGATGCGCCTTGTCGAGATGCTTCGCCAGGCCGAAATCGATCAGCACCACCGAGCCGTCCTCGCGCAGCATGACGTTCGGCGGCTTCAGGTCCCGATGTACCAGCCCGGCACCGTGCACCACCTCCAGCGCGGAGCAGATGCGCTGCGCGTACTGCAGGCTCTCGGTGGTCGTCATGGGCTGCTGCAGGCGCATCTTCAGATCGCCGCAGGGAAAATACTCCATGGCGATGAATTCACGGCCGTCGTGGAAGCCGTAGTCATAGATGTCGACCACCGCCGGATTTTGCAGCGCGCTGATCGCGGCGTATTCGCGCGCGAATTCCTGGCACTCCTCGTTCGATTCGAGCTGCGGCTTGCTGATCTTGAGCGCGACATTGCGCCCGAGCGTGCTGCTGTAGGCCAGGTACACGGCGGCGCGTGCCGATTCTCCGAGCTTGTGCAGCAGCGAGTATTGCGGCAGATCGATATAGGCGGGATCGACACTGTGTCGCGCCATCTTGACCGCGCGCACCGGCGCGGCGACTGCGCGGCGTGGAGTTCGCAGCGCACCACGCAGTGCATTCGCGAGTCGTTGGGCATTCAGCAGTGTGCGCGGCAGGTAGTCGGCGGCGCCAATGCGCATCGCCTCCACGGCGGACAGTTCATTGCCGCCCGCGGCGATGAGCACGACCGGCGGACAATTGCGCGCGGCGTGCGCGGCGCGCAGCAGATCCAGTGAAGTGTCGGGATCTGATTGTCCATCACCGCAGATCGCGCTCATGACGATGAGATCGAGCTCGCGCAGTGCCATGTCGCGCAGGGCGCCCTCGAATTGCACCGGCAGGGTGTCTTCCACGGTGGCGTCGGGCCAGAGAATGTCGAGATGATGTCGCAGCCAGTCGCGCAGCTCGCGCTCTTCGATGACCAGCAGGATGCGAAGGTTCACTGCTTGAACCTCACGCGGATACGGGCCCGTTGCGCCACCGGCACGCCATCGCGCGTCACTGGCCGATATCGGTTGCGCGCGAGCGCAGTGCGCGCGGCGCGATCGAACATCCCGCTCGGCTCGGCGGCCAGCACGGCGATGTCCGTCACTTTGCCATCGGGAGTGACCGTGAATTCCAGGTCGACCCAGCCGCTGATGTTGCGGGTCAGCGCCTCATCGGGGTAGGACGGGGGCACGAACATCACCCGCGTCAGCGCGCTCTCGGGCACCCAGGTTTGGGCCGGTTCGGCGGCTGGTGTGCTGGGTGCGGGTGCGGGTGCGGACGCAGACGCGGGTCCGGGTGCGACTGCGGGCACGGGCGCGGGTGCAACTGCAGTGGCGGGCGCAGCGTTGCCCGGCAGCGGTGACGGCGATGCGGCCGGCGCCGGCGCCGTGGGCAGCGGAGCGCCGGGCGTCGCTGCGCGCGCACGTTCCAGGCCCTGTGACACTCCCCCGTCGGCCGCGTTCTGCTGCGCGCTCTGCAGCTTCTGCAGCTGCGCCGATAGATCGCTGAGCGTGGCGCTGCCGATCCGATAGTCGGTGCAGGCCTTGAACCATCGCTGCGACTCGGCGAGATCGCCTGCTGCGATCGCGTGACGAAATTGCACGATCATCGCCTCGCCCAGCGCGATCGAAGCCGCGCGCACATCCGGATCGTCCGGCGCCAGGGAGGTGGCCGATTCCAGATAGCCGCGCGCATTGTCGTCGGCAGGTTCAATCAGGGCGCCGCTCGCCAGGCGTTTTCGGGCGAGCTGCACATAGAGGGCCACCTGGTCGGCGCGCGCGCCCTGCGCGTTGCGCTGCGCCTGTTCCAGTGCTGCTGCGGCCCGGGCGGCATCGCGTGCGGCGCCGTCATGCACTGTGCCGTCGCGTGCTGCATCGGCCGTAGCCGGTTTGTCCGTGCCAGCCTGCAGCGTTGCAGCCGCATCCGGCGGTGCATTGGGCGCGCTCGAAGCTTCGGTCAAAGTCTCGCTGGCAGTGGGCGGTTGGGCCGACGCCGGCAGATCTGTGGTCGGTGCGAATTCGTAATGCCACAGCGCCCAGGCAGCGACGCCGAGGATCGCAAGGCCCAGCCACACGAATATGGGTGGAAAGCTATGGCGCTTGCCAAAAGGGGGCTGGGGCGCGGCCGGCCGTACCGCAGCCGGTGTCGTAACGGGTGGCGGGAGGCGCACGGGCGCGGCGGCTGTCGAGGGTGCGCGCGCTTTTTCAGTGGGCGGCTCAGGTGTCGCGAGCTTTCGCAGCGCCGCGTCGATGAACAGCCGCAGGCGCTGGCTCGAGGCGGGTCGGTGCACGAAGCGAAAAATGGTGCCGTCGGTGATCTGCTCTTCGAACTGCGCCTGCAGATGCGCCGGCCCGGTCAGCATCACCAGCAACTGCGGGAACTGCTCGCGCAGCGTGGCGAGGAAGCTCTTGAGCGATGTCGGGACGGCCGCGGCATCGATGATCGCAATGCCGGCCCCGGCCGAATTGGCCACCAGCTGATCGATGAATCGATCACTGGAGGGCGAACTCATGACGCCGGTGCCTGCCACGCTCAAGCCCGCCAAAGCCTCGAGCAGCAGCGGGTCATCCGACAGCGCCACGATGGGGCACGGCTCCGGCGCGGCGCCTTCCGGGCCGGGCGCGTGATCCGCCGAAATAGTATGTGAATCAGGCAGTTGCATGAGGTGCGGTCGGTATTTCTCAGAGTGCCGGACACCATACCGGCCCTTGGCTGAAACTCTATGCTGTCTGTCGCCGGTGACAGTGCACTGATGTCTCAGTGGCGAGAAAACTGTGATTCCGGTTTGGGCGTGCTCGCGGATAATGTGACGCCGCTCACTTGTTCCGGAGGGCTCATGCTGCGCCTGCGCAACGCCGGGGAATCGGATGTCCCGGCTATATTCGAGCTCATCGGGGAGCTGGCCGACTACGAGCGCCTGCGCGTGGAGATGACTGGCAGCGTCGAGGATTTGCGGCGGCATCTGTTCTCCGAGCCCCGCTACGCTGAGGTCACCATGGCTGACTGGGATGGCCAGGTTGCCGGCTTTGCGCTGTACTTCTTCAACTACTCGACCTTCCTGTGCCAGCCCGGCCTGTATCTGGAGGATCTGTTCGTGCGCCCCGCCTTCCGCGGCCGCGGTATTGGCTTAGGCCTGCTCAAAGCGCTCGAGCAGCTCGCTCGCGAGCGTGGCTGCGGCCGCTTCGAATGGTCGGTGCTCGACTGGAACCAGAGCGCCATCGATTTCTACCTCGAATTCGGCGCGCGGCCCCGCCCGGGCTGGACCCTCTATCGCAAGCAGCTGCCGGGCTGATCACGCGATGCCGAGAATCAACTTCATCGAGCCCGATGGGCGCTCCGTGACGCTGGAGCTGAAGCCCGGTCAAAGTCTCATGCGCGCGGCCATGGATGCGGGCCTCGAAGGCATCGAGGCCCAGTGCGGCGGCAATTGCGCCTGTGCAACCTGCCATTGCTACGTGCAGCCCGAATGGCTGGACAAACTCGAACCGCCTTCCGATGATGAGCAATTCATGCTCAATAATGTCGCCGCCGAACGCCGGCCGAACAGCCGCCTGTCGTGTCAGTTGATCGCGCAGAATGCGCTCGACGGCCTCACCGTGCAGTTTCCGGATCGCCAAAGTTGAATCTTCAGGATTGAAAGGAGCGCGGTGGATTCTCACTCCCGGGTCGTGATCGTCGGCGGTGGCCAGGCCGGCATTCAGATTGCCGAATCGCTGCGCCAGGAAGGTTTCACCGGTGTGCTGACGCTGCTCGGTGATGAACCGCACCCTCCCTATCAGCGTCCGCCGCTGTCGAAGAAGTGGCTCATCGAAGGCGGCGCCGTCGGCGCGCTCTCGCTGCGCGGCGCGGCGGCAATCGAACGCCTGCGAATCACGCTGCGGCCCGACACGCGCGTGCGCGCGATCGAGCGAGTCCGCAACGTTGTGGAACTGGCCGACGGCAGCGTGCTGCCGTATGACCGGCTCGCCATCGCCACCGGCTCGCTACCGCGC
>Ga0181522_10000520_pt1 | contig 28369 bp, 28 predicted proteins | sample PEATcosm2014_Bin_27_FD_121103 | JGI IMG/M metagenome (GOLD analysis project Ga0181522, IMG submission 121103) | Peatland microbial communities from MTU Mesocosm Facility, Houghton, MI, USA - PEATcosm2014_Bin05_10_metaG | ecosystem: Environmental > Terrestrial > Soil > Wetlands > Peat | place...
AGGATGAAGAGGGCATTCGAGCGCGCCACCATGTAGACGCCGGCGGTGACCATGGTGGCGGCGTGGATCAGAGCTGATACTGGGGTCGGACCTTCCATCGCGTCGGGCAGCCAGATGTAGAGAGGTAGCTGTGCCGACTTGCCGCAGGCTCCGACGAAAAGAAGCAGCGTGGCGGCTGTGATGTATTTCAGCGTGTCCGCAGAGTAGTTACCCGAATGGGCGAACACGTTCACATCGATGTAGCGCAGCGATCCACACAGCCACGCAATAAAGAACATGCCTAGAATGAATCCGGCATCGCCGATTCGATTGACGATGAAAGCCTTGTTCGCGGCGTCGCTCGCCGACTTGCGCTGGAAATAAAATCCGATCAGCAAGTACGAACATAGGCCCACGCCCTCCCAGCCAACGAACATCAGCACATAGTTGTTCGCGAGAATGAGCGTCAGCATGGAAAACATGAAGAGGTTGAGATAGCCGAAGAATCGGTAATATCCGCCTTCATGTGCCATGTATCCGGTGGAATAAATGTGGATCAGCATGCCGACTCCGGTAACGAAAAGGAGCCAAATACTGGAGAGCGGATCGAGCAAAAATCCGGCGTCGGCGCGGAAGTTCGCTTGTGCGCCGTCGTGAGTGACGTAATTCAGGTGGCCGGTGTCGGTGCCGAGCCAGGTGTAAAGGACTTTCTCAAAGGGCTGATGATGATTTGCTTCGGCCCAGGATACATATTGCAGAACTGCGCCGCACGACATGATGAAGGCGAGAGCCACGGCGCCCACGCACACCGCGTTCACCGTCGCTTTCTGCAAGCGGCGACCGAAAAAGAACATGATCGCCGCGCCGATGGCGGGAAGCAGCGGGATGAGCCAGATGTGTTCGAGAAATAGCATTTGAGCTTTCAGCTGTTAGCTATCAGCTTTCAGCTAAACGTTTCATCATGGGACTAATCGATCGCGTGCTCTGCAAATCCCGACAGCTGAAAGCTGATAGCGGACAGCTGTCTTCTACCACTTCAACAAATTCACTTCGTCCATGTTGACCGTCTCTTTATTGCGGAAGAAGGCGATCAGAATGCCAAGGCCAATTGCTGCTTCGGCGGCGGCGTCGGTGATAACGAAAATCGCGAAAACCTGCCCATGGAGAGCGGCGCCTCCATGAATGCTCTGCCAGTAGCGCGAGAACGCAACCAGATTCAGATTGACCGCGTTCAGGATCAACTCGATCGACATCAGCACGATGACCACGTTGCGGCGTGTGAGTACTCCAATCACGCCCAGCAAGAACAAGGCGGCGCCCAGGACCAGGTAGTGCAGAGTCGAGATGTCGAGCATGGCATGCATTTTGGTTTCGAGCTATGCGCTGCGAGTGGCGAGCAATCCAGTGTCCGTCACGAAATGCTTATTGCTCGTAGCTGGCTGCTCATTGCCCACTTTCAAATTCTCTTCTTCGCCATCACGACGGACCCGATGATGGCGACCAACAATAACAAGGATGCGATTTCAAAGGCGAACATGTACGTTCCGCCGCGACGGTCGAAAAGCAGATTTGCGATCAATTGCGTGTTCTGATTTTCCGAGTACGCCATGCGGCGTTCGACGAAGAGCGTGATTCCTCTCGTCGTGGTGGTGTAGACGGTGATAAACAGGCCACCCAGCGCGGCCGCAGCTATGACGCCGATCAACCATTGCTTATTGAATTGCCGCTCCTTCTGCGAGCGTTCGATCGAGATCAACATGATCACGAACAGGAACAGCACCATAATGCCGCCGGCATAGAGCATGATCTGCACGCCAGCCACGAACGGGGCATACAGCATCAGATAGAGCGCAGCCTGTGCGAGGAGAGTAGTGATCAGCGCCATCGCGGAATGAATGGCATTCTTTCGTGTGATGACCAGGATTCCCCCGACGATCATGATCGTGGCCAGCAGATAAAAGAAGAACGGAGTTGCGACCGGAGGATTCATAGATGGAGCGTCTCCTGAATGTCCGCCCACAATTCGGTTCGCATGCCGACTAATGCGGTCAGAATCAGCAGAGCGAGTCCGGTCGGCAATAGAACCTTCCATCCTACTTTCATCAACTGGTCAAAGCGATAACGCGGGAACGTGCCACGATACCAGATATAGAGGTACATAAATCCAGCAACTTTGGCAGAGAACCAGTAGATGTCGACGACGCGCACGCGGACCGGAGGCAGAAATAGAATCAGCCCGATCACCGCCAGCGCAGCACCGAATCCGCCGAGTCCCATGGTCTGAATCTTAAAGAGCGGGTGCTTGGGCATGCGCGCCGTGCTGTAGAAGCACATGCCTGCGAGAAAAAGAAACGTGATGCCGGGGAAGAGCGAGAAGACGAGCTCCCAAATATCACCCGTCAGCGCGTTTGGAAACGGGCGCAGCCATCCGCCGAGCCAGAGCGTGACAGCGATCGATGACACGGCAATCATCGCGGAGTATTCCGCCAGGAAGAATAAGGACCAGCGGAATCCGCTGTACTCGGTGTGAAAGCCAGCGGTCAATTCCGACTCAGCCTCCGGTAGATCGAAGGGCGCGCGGTTGGTTTCGGCGACCATGGCGATGGCAAAGACGCCGAAGGCGATGATGCCGAGCGGGAAGAATTTAAAGATGAACCATTCCCCCTGTGCCTTTTGCGCCTCAACGATGCCGATCATGCTAAGGGTACCTGTGCCTTCGACATTCATGCTGCTCATCATGATGGCGGAGACCACGGCGAGGCCCATCGCCACTTCATACGAAACCATCTGCGCGCTCGAGCGCAGAGCTCCCATCAGCGGATAGTGCGAGTTCGAGGCCCATCCTGCCGTGACGATTCCGAGCACGCTGAGCGACGAGACGCCGAGCATGAAGAGAATCCCGATATTCATGTCGGTGATGGCGTGCGTGCGTCCGAAGGGAACGACGACAAATACCGTGAAAGCCGCGAGCACGACGATGAAGGGCGCGACCCAGAAGACGACCGCGTCAGCTTCGGCCGGGATGATGTCTTCTTTCAACAGCAACTTGATCGCGTCGGCGATGGGCTGAAGTAGTCCGTGGGGGCCAACGCGCATCGGCCCAAGGCGAACCTGCATATGCGCGAGAATCTTGCGCTCGAGCCAGTTCATGCAGATCACAGCCACTGAGAGTCCAACGAATACGAGCAGGATATAAACTGTGGCCCAGAAGATGTTTCCGGCGGCGCCGGGGGTGCGGTCGCTGTCGAGGTACGACTGAATGTAGAGGATCAGATCGTGCATCAGCGGTCTACCTCGCCCAGGACAATGTCGAGGGTTCCAATCACAGCAATGACGTCGGCCACGAGCTGGCCGCGGCACATTACATCCAGAGCTTGCAGGTTTACGAAACTGGGTGGGCGCACGCGGATGCGGTAGGGCTGAGTCGATCCATCGCTCACGATAAAGTATCCCAGTTCGCCCTTGGGAGCTTCAATCGAGTGGTAGATCTCGCCGACCGGAGGCTTCATCACCTTGGGAACCTTCGCCATGATCGGGCCTTCGGGGATTCCTTCGACCGCCTGCGCGATGATGCGGAGCGACTGCCGCATCTCAACCATGCGGACAATGTACCGGTCATAGGTGTCGCCGTTCGCACCGGTCGGAATCTCAAAATCGAAATTCTTGTAATTGGCGTAGGGCAGGGCTTTGCGGATGTCCCATTTCACTCCGCTGGCGCGCAGGACCGGGCCCGTCACGCCGAGAGCGATAGCGTCCTTGCCCGAAATGACTCCAACTCCCTTTGTTCGCTCGAGCCATATGCGATTCGTCGTCAGCAGCTCTTCGTATTCGTCGATCTTCGGCTTCACGAATGAAACGAAGTTCTTCACATCTTTTTCAAAGCCTTCATACGCTTCGTATTGCAGGCCGCCGATGCGAAACGCATGCGTGGTGAGGCGTGCGCCGCAGTACTTTTCGAAGATTTTGAGAATCTCTTCGCGGTCGCGGAACGTATAAAACAGCGGCGTGATGGCGCCGATGTCGAGCGCGTGCGTGCCGAGCCAGAGCTGGTGACTGGCCATGCGATTGAGCTCCGTAAGAATCACGCGGATGTATTGCGCGCGGGGTGGAGCCTCGACATTTAGCAGCTTTTCAACTGCCTCACAATATCCCAGACCGTTCGAAACCGCTGCGACGTAGTCCATGCGGTCGACGTAGGGATTGAACATCGTGTAGGTGCGGTTCTCAGCGATCTTTTCGACGCCTCGGTGCAGATATCCGATGACGCACTCGAGCCCCAGAACCTTTTCGCCGTCGAGCCGCAAAATGACGCGGAGCACGCCGTGGGTCGCGGGATGCTGCGGTCCCATATTGATGACGAGCTCGTTCGCATCAAGAAATGTCTTGTCCGGAGTGTCGAGGTCGAGCGGCGAGAGTGTGTTCGGATCGGTCATTAACTATTGTCCACTCTCGATTCCAAGATTGATCTGTACCCACTCGCTGTCCTGCTGGAGGATGCCGTAGTCCTTGCGCAACGGGAATCCCTTCCAGCCATCGGGCAGGAGAATGCGCTTCAGGTCGGGATGGCCATCGAACTTGATCCCGAACATGTCGAACACTTCGCGCTCCAACCAGTTAGCTGTCGCCCAGATCGGCACCGAAGTAGGGAGGCTTTCGCCGTCGGCGATGAGCGTTTTCACGCGGATACGCTCGTTGCGCGGAAATGAATAAAGAATCCAGACGATATCGAACTGCTTTTCGCGTTTGGGGTAGTGCACAGCGGTGATATCGACGCAGTAGTCGAACTGCTCCTCGTCGCGGAGAATCCGCAGCAGGTCGGGAATGAGTGAGCGATCGACGACCATGTAGTTCTGGCCGAGATATGTCAGAGGCTCGATGCCTGAGCCGTATGTGCTCCTCAATTTCGCGATCATGGGCGAATCCCAGGGAGTGGGGACTGGCGCGGCAGGCTTTGGAGGCGCACCTGCCGGCTTGACGGCCGCCGGAGTTGCGGGTGGTGTTGCCGCGGGTTTCGGCGGAGTAGAAGTCTCTGAAGCTGGCGAAGGCTTGGCGGGAGTGGTCTTTGTTTCTGATTGAACCGATCCGGAGGGTGTAGATTTCACCCCGCCCGGAGTTGCGGGCTGATCCGCCGTCGGCTTCGGTTCATTTCCCGACGGCGGTGTCGAGGGGGATTTGATTTCGTCCGGCATAAGGCGACGGGACAAGGCTCCGGCGCAGGCTGCGTTCGAAAGAACGTTAACTTTTATCAGCTTGAGCTAGCGAAGTCAACGAGAGCTTGACAGCAAGTCCGACTCAAACCAGTGAACGAAGATGTCGATTGCTTCGGACAGGTTGGTGGGGCCGCAGGCGATGTGAAAAACCTGGCGGTCTATCCAATAATGAATCCAATTCTTCTCGTCGCGGTCGATTCTGATCTTCTGCAACTGGGCCATTTGTCTCCTGGTGTCGCGCAGGCTGATGTGCGCCTGCCATCCAGGATTGTCCAGCGATTCGATCCGGATCCCCGAACCAAGTTCCCACTCGCCATTGCACTGGGCTGCATACCAACGCTCTAGTTCCGAAAGGCTCATTGGCAGAGGTGTCATCCGCGGGATTGTGCCTGATAGCTTTCAATCAGATCGCGAATGCGTTGCGCGTCGGCTTTGCGGTGACCGTGGCTGGTAATGGGATCGGAGCCACCTGTCGATTCGATCACAATTTCAGACCAGAAGACACCCGTCGAAATGTGGACCGAGGCGACTTTCGAGATCGGGATGCTCTCTTCATTGCTGCCAAACAGCCGCGACTTCGTACGGATCACGCGCTGCGGGCTGATGACGAGCCGCGTCGGGAAAAAGAAGTTGCCTTTCGTGAAGCGGGATGCGCTGAAGGTTTCGGCAGGAGAAGAATCCATGGGGTTCTCGGGCATGGCGGGTTATTTGGATCCGTCGAGGGATTTGTGCTCTCGCAGTGAAGCTACACCCATTCCAAAGCGCCTTTTTTCCAGACCCAGACGTATCCAACAATCAGGATAGCCAGAAAAATTACGATCTCGAACAAACCGAACAGGCCAAAGGCTTTGAATTTGACGGCCCAGGGGAAGAGGAAAATTGTCTCGACGTCAAAGACTACGAACAGAATGGCGATGATGTAACACCGGGCCGTATAGCGGCCGCGCGCGCTGTCGATGGGATCGATGCCGCACTCGTAGGGCATCAGCTTCGTTTTGCTGGGATTCGACGGCCGGACCAGCTTGGCCAGCAACAAAGTGATCGGAAGCAGCGAACCGACGATAGCGATGAAGATAAAAATGGGAACGTAGTTTTGCGGCATAAAGGGCGATGTGCCGAACACGCACATACTACGCGCCGAATGATAGCTACTTCAAGAGAGAATCTTCAAGGTGATCGCGAAAATGGCGGGAGCTTGTTGAACTCCCGCCTGTCTTTCTCTGGATGTCGCGGAGAGCCTTGCCGCTTAAGTCTAAGAAAAGCCGTTTCGCGACAGCGGCAGTTCTCGCACTCGCTTTCCGGTGGCGGCATAGATCGCATTGCAAAGCGCCGGAACATACGGCGGAACTCCGGGCTCTCCGACTCCCGCGGGCGGGGCGGAACTCTCAACAATCTGCACATCTACGTGGACGGGTGCGTCGTTCATCCTGGCTACGGGATAGTCCGAGAAGTTGGATTGATCGATTGCGCCATTGGTCGCCGTGATCTCGCCAGTTCTGGCGATGCTAGTTCCGAATACGGCTGCGCCTTCGAATTGCGACCGCACCATCTCTGGATTGGCAACGATCCCAGCATCGACGGCTGTGTAGACATTCGGAATACGAATCGAGCCGCTCCCATCGACCTCGACTTCTACCACGGTCGCGACATAAGTCAGAAAACTGCGGTGAGCGGCAATGCCCATGCCCCATCCGTTGCCCGACTTCTTCTTGCCCCAGTGCGCTTTCGTGGCGGCCAGTTCGGCTACGTGGCGCAGGCGCTTGGTGTCATACGGATACTTCTGGGCCATCTCTGGCGGCTGTTTGGGGCCGGTGATCGTCTGTCCGGGGCCGATCAACGCCAGCAAGTAGTCATACGGATCGCGGTTGGCGTTGTATGCGAGTTCGTTCGCGAACGACTGAACTGCAAACGCGTGATAAATATTCGCCACCGATCGCAACCATCCGATGCGAACGTGCGCGACCGCCTGTCCGTTCTCGCTGCGGAAGTTGGGAACATCGAAAGGAATCACATCCCATCCCAGCGACATTTCTCCTGCGCTTCCATACACTGCGGTCTTGTCGAAGGTAGACCCGATCGGAGGAAACACTGAGCGCTGTAGCCATGCCTGGGGCATGCCTTTGTCGTCGAGCGCCGTCTTGATATACATGGCGGCGACCGAGTGGTAGTAATCGAATTTGATGTCGTCCTCGCGGCTCCAGACGACTTTCACTGGCTTTCCGGTTTTCTTCGAGAGCACGGCGGCCTCGACGGCGTAATCCGGCTTCGACTTGCGGCCGAAGCCTCCGCCGAGAAAAGTTACGTGGCAAGTGACATCTTCTTTCTTTAGGCCGAGCGCCTTGGCCACTTCTTCGCGCACGCCGACGGGATTTTGCGTCGGCGACCAGACGGTGACCTTGTCGCCCTGTACATCAGCCACGGCAACAGGGGGCTCCATCGAAGCATGAGCCAGGTGCGGCGCAAAGTATTCCGCTTCGAATATCTTGCCGCCCTTGGCAAATGCGGCGTCAGGATCGCCGGACGAGAAGACCGCTTTGCCCGGCTGCCGCGCAGTTTCCTGCAATTGCTTCTTGTAGTCGGCCGAAGTGTAGGAGACGTTGGCGCCGTTGTCCCAGTCAATCTTGAGTTGTCTGCGCCCTTTGAACGCTGACCATGTGTTGTCAGCGATGACCGCGATGCCGCCGAGTGGTTGGAACGCATGCGGAGGAGTGAAGGGATCAATCGGCAGTGTCTTCTTTACTCCCGAGACTTTCAACGTTGCTGAATCGTCGACCGACTTTACTTTTCCTCCGAGCACCGGAGGGTGAGCAATGGCTGCATAGAGCATGCCATCGACACGAACGTCCATGCCGAAGAGCGGCTTGCCGGCGCAGACCTCTGTTACGTCGTATCCGGGCGCGGGCTTTCCGATGTAGCGCCATTCTTGCGGGGACTTGAGCTTGATCTCTTCTTTCTTTGGAACGGGCTGCTTGGCCGCGAGAGGTGCGAGCTCACCATAACCGAGTTTGCGGCTGGAGGTCTTGTCGGAGACGATGTGCACGGGATCGGCGACGCACTGCGACTCGGGAACGCCCCACTGCTCGGCAGCCGCGCGGATCAGCATCAGGCGGGCGGTCGCCCCGGCTTCGCGCATCGTGTCGAAAAATTCGCGGACCGAATGCGAGCCGTCAGTATCTTGCGATCCGTACTTCTCATCGCCATCGCCTTGGATCACTTTCACCCGGCTCCAATCGGCATCGAGTTCATCCGCAAGAATCCGCGGCAAGCTCGTGCGAACGCCGTTTCCCATTTCCGTCCTATGAGCCACAATCCATACGGTGCCATCCGGTTGAATGCCAAGGAAGACGCCGGGATGAAACACCGCTGCGTCCACCGACACGGCCGCGCCGCTCACGTTCGAAAGTAATGTGACGGTTGATCCTTCTCCCATCGCCTTCGCAAGAAGAGGGGATTTTCCGACGCACAACACGAATGCCCCGGCAGACAACATGCCTTGCAGGAAATTCCGGCGCGAAGCATTTTCGATCGAGATGGTTTCAGCGTCAGGCTTTTCCAAGGTGATCATGCGGTCTCCTTCGCGGCTTGATGAATCGCCGCCCGGATGCGCTGGTACGTGCCACAGCGGCAAATATTTCCCGACATCCCGTCATCAATATCTTCGTCGGTGGGCCTGGGCTTCGACGAGAGCAGCGAAGTGGCTTGCATGATCTGCCCCGTCTGGCAGTAACCGCACTGCGGCACGTTCACCTCGGCCCATGCTTTCTGGATCACAGTCGGGCCCTGCGCGGAGAGTCCTTCGATCGTCATGATTTCAAGGCCTGCAACGCTGCCCATCTGCTTCTGGCACGATCGAATCGCTTTGCCGCTCTGCAGCACCGTGCACGCTCCGCACAGTCCCATGCCGCAGCCGAATTTTGTGCCTGTGAGCCCGAGAATATCGCGCAAGTACCACAGCAGCGGCATTTCAGGATCGCCCTCAAATGTTCGCGCTTGGGTGTTTACCTTAAACTGAAGCATAGAAAATCCCCTGATGGGTGGCGTTGGAAAGATTGAAGCAATTCTACTGCGGAAGATGAAGGAATGCATCCGAGCCCGCTCCGGGTTCGTAAAAGCCTAGCTCGTGATGCTAAGAACGGCAGAGGCTCCTATCGCTCCTGCTATTGGCTGAGAGGAAGCGCTCTCTCACTTTTCGAGACAGTTATTTTTCCCAATGTGTCGTACTGAACTGTGCCGGATCGAAAACGCCCGGGGTGAGTTTCACGTTTGCCTGAATATCCGTGTAATCCTCCGTGAACACTTTTTTCTCCTCGGAATACACTTCCACTCCAGCGGCGATCCAGGCTCCAGCCAGTGGACGATAATTCACGAAGCGGATGTCATTGAGTTTCGCAGGATCCTGCCGAGACGGCTCGATGACCCGTACAAACAGTAGCGTATCTTTCGCCACCCAGAATTGTTTGGACTTCAGGTCGCCCTTGTCCGCGCCCACTACGTAAGCCGGTTTTCCGTCCCAAGTGTCCTCGCGGAGTTTCGACAGATCGTAGCCTTCTTCTTTGACCACTTTGGCCGTCGTCGCCGGGTCCTGCCCATTCACGTCAAATCCAAGCACGAGAAGTATGTTGACGGAGTGCCGCGTTCCAGCGACTTTGTTCTCTTTTACGATGGTGATATTCCCGTTGTCGAAGATGTATCCATTGCCATCGCTCGCCGGGCCAATATCGATGCGCAATTTTCCGGGGACTGACAACGCCTCGTACCAGGTTTCCGCCGAACTGGTTCCGTCGGGTTTATAGGTCGTGCTCTTTTGGGTGAAGGTTACTGTCTGGTACCACGACGCTTGATAACGATCGTGCATGGCGCGTAGCACATCGTCGCCGGTGCGAATATCCGCCGCGTGCGTGGCAAGCGGGGATAGTAAAAATACGACTAGCATATTTCGGATCAGTCTCATTCGGTTATCCTCGTGGAGTTGAGCGCACAACATCCTACGCCTTCTTTGCCTTGGACGAAGAAGTCACAGAAAGGTCTCTCTCCACCATTGGCACAACCGCTAGCTGGTCTTATCAGGGAAGAGAAACACTTCGCGGGCTAGATTGGATTCGAGGGTAGAAGCGTCGTAATACCGGCTCAGCAGACCACCCTTCCATTGCAGAAGATCGGTGTTACGGGCAACGAAGTCGTCCCAACTTCCAGGCTTTGTGCGCGCCATCCGCTCCCGAATCAGAAAGAAATACGCGTGGGTAATGGTTTCGTGATAAAGCTGGGGCTTACCACGCGCCGTAGCAAATCGCTTCAGCGCGGAAGTGAACTTCTCCAGAGCCTGCAGCGGCGGATTCTCCGACAGATATGCAAACGCCAGCCGAACGTGGTCGGCGTGATGGAAGGAGTCCGAGGGAACTGCGTCAGATTCAAAGCGTTTGATGAGTTCTGCATTGGTCATTGCCTGTCGATCCAGAACGACTTCGCCTGATCGCAGAGAGCTTCGAGTGAGGCGTCACTATGCAAGGCCATCTTAGGCATGGCAGAAGACGAAAATAAGCCCGCCAGCGTTTGCTGCTCACGCACGAAATAGCCGTGCTTCTCTTCGTTCGTGGAACCGAACTTCTTCGCATATTCGAGGATGAACTGATCGTTGATTCGCGGTTGAATGCCGCGCTCCCAAATGGTGCCAGCCGTAGCTTCCAAGAAGAGTAAACCGCATTCCAGCGCTGCCAGACGCCGATCGAAGCCGCCCACATCCTGCCAGGACACCACCCCCGGCCGCACGCAGTGGGTCAGATGGAGTGTATCGATCAGGACGAAGCACCAGGGACGCGAGTGTTCCTGCACACTGGCATGCAGCCATTCAAGGGTGCTGACAATGCGCTCGAGATGGCGGATGTTGTCATCCACGGTTAATGTTCCTTTGTCTTCCGGAACGGCCAAAGGTCCATAGGTGTGAGACTGCGCGAGATGAACCAAGGTTCGTATTTTTCTTGGCTTCGAACTACTGGCATGACTGCGAATGAGCGCGTCGATCAGGGTCGACTTGCCGACGCCCGAGGTTCCTTCGACTAACAGCGCTTTGAATGGTTTCTCCACGGGCCGAGATCAAGCCTTTCCAACCGCAAGCGCAAATGCCGCGGCCGCATAAATGACCAGGTATCCGATTCCGTACAACCCATGCATCAGATGGATGAGAATCGCGAATACGAACACCGCGAGGAGCAGCCACGCTCCCCGAATCGCCGTTCGCGGAATCAGAAGAAGGATGCATCCGGCAATCTCGCCAACGCCCAGAACCATCCGCACGAACCCGGGCATGTGGGTGGTTGCGAAATCGTGCGCCGCGCTCGGCATCACGAACAGAACGGCTTCAATCAGAATGACCATTCCCAAAGCCCACTGCAGAACGGTCAGCCCAAGTTTGGTTTGTGAGGAACTCATCGATCACTCCGCCTTTCGCTTGCGCGGGGATTTGGCTTTGATCTCTTTCAAACGGTGGCTGGCACTGGAGTCAAGGTCGAGTTCATAAAACTTCTTCAACTCGCGGATGCGTTCCAGCGATGCGGGGCTGAAGGGAGTTTTCCCGTCGAAGGCGTGCAGCACGATGCCCTCGAGCACATCTCCCAGTGTCATGTCGTGATACTCGGCGAACGCCTTCAGCACTTTGAGAATTCGCTTCTCAATGCGCACGCCGGTCTGCACTCGCTCGATTTCCAGTCTTGGATCGTCGGCCATGTGTACCAATGTACCATGGTACCTAGATACTCGCAACCGCTGCGCACTCTGGGCAAAATGGCAGATTTGCACTGGCGTGTATACTTGCGCCGCCTCGAAGCCATGTCTTGGGGACCCGCCTAAAAAATCGCAATCCGCTTGCAGAGGCAAGGAGAAACACCTATGCGAACACCGTTTTCGCCATCTCGCCACCTGTTAGTTGCAATGCTGTTGACCGCTTTCTGTCTGCCGTGTTGGGCCCAGCAAGGAAATCTCCGTACCGTTTTGTTCGTCAAGCTCAAGCTGGATCAGGAAGAAAACTGGAAGACTACGGTGAAGGACTACACCGCGGTCTTGAAGAAGGCGGGTTCCGAGCAACAGGCTACTGTTTGGGAGTCCCAGACTGGTCCTAAGCTCTACGCGGTTGTTTGGTACTCGGCGAAGTGGAAAGACATCGGGGAAGATGATCCAAAATTGAAGAACTCCGCCTCGGAGATTGCCAGCGTTCTTTCGCGACTAAATACCGAGACCGACAGCTTGGAGTACTGGATCGACGAAATGCAACCCGACCTCGGGATTCCGTCGAAAGAGATTCCCCCGATGGTGCGGACCAGTCGGACTCGCGTTATTCAAGGCAAGATGGATGATGTGAAAGCGATGTTTCGCGACCAGATTGTGCCGGCGGTTAAGAAGGCAGGCGTTACCTCGTACGGATTCGCGGTCGCCCGGTACGGCACGCCCAGCAACGAGATTCACACTTACATGGGGCTGAGTGGATGGGGAGATCTCGACTCTCCGTTCGGCACGGAGAAAGGAATGACTCCTGCCGAGTGGAAAGCATTTCAGGCCAAGTTGCCGTCGCTCATTGAGAGCACGGAGTGGACGATCTGGAAGTTCCACCCCGAACTGAGTTACCTCGTGCCAACGAAGTGAAATTGGTTCAGCCAGTTGATGCTGAAGAGTACCCCATTCGTGTCGCGAAGTTTGCGACAGGATGGGGTTTTTGATTTTCTTTCACAAACCGAGGGCGACTACTCCCCGTTCTTCGCGACTTCGGTTTTGGCGCTCTGCAATTCCGGGCGATCCGAATGTTTCCCGCCGTCGCAATTTTTCAGCAGTTGTGCGTAATACGAATTCGCCTTCGCCGATTGATGTGCCATCTCCGCCGCCTGCGCCGCCCCCGCCAGTCCGTTGAAGCGGTTCGGATCGATCTTCATCGATTTCTCGTATTCGGCCAGCGCGTTTTCCGGTTGTTTGAGGTCGATCAACATTTCAGCCAGCATTTCGCGCGCAGGAATGTCGACCTCCGCCTTTCCGCCCTGATCCTGCGTGTCGGCGACCTCGCGGATCTGGCGGAGGGCCTCATCGTTCTTCTTTTCCGCGAACGCCAGCCACGCGTGCACTTCCCCGTGTGCGTAGCCGGAACGCTTTCCGTCAAGTGTGTACGCGTACTTCGATTTGCGGGTGGCGGCTTCCGCGTCGTCGAACATTTGGGCATTGCGCCGGGTTGCAGCTACATCGCCCGCGTGCGCGGAGCCGATCGTCCGCGCCCAGTAGGTGATCATCTGCAAATACGCGGGCGTGTTCACCGTCGGTTCCAGCGCGGCGGCATCGGTCCAGTGATGCATCTCGAGGTTGTAAAGTGCCGGGAAATGCGCGGCGGCGAAGCCGTAGTACTCAAGCATCCCCGTGTCGTCATTAGTGGGGGCCGATGCCAGAACCTCTTTTGACTTCACCAAAATCTGCCTGGCCGCTTCGTCCTGTCCCGTCTGCAGGTATGCATACATAAGGAAATGCATGGCGTGGAGTTCGTGCCCATGCATAAACATCGCGTCCGACTTCTCGGTCAGTTCCACCGACTTCAGGTTTGCCTGAATATCCTCCTGCCACAACCCGAGCCGGGCAAAAATGTGCGAGGGCATGTGGACCGCGTGCGCCGACGACGGAGCAATCGCCGCATAACTACGAGCTGCTTCTAGTCCCATCGGCGCCAGTTCCGGCGAATCGCATGCGTGAATGATGTAGTGCGCCAGCCCTGGATGATCTGGCTGCTTCCGAAACAGCGGCATCAGTACCGCGACCGCTTTCTTGTTTGCGGCGTGTGACGTGTCGTCCGGCGAGTCCGACGCGAGCAGTGACAATGCATAAAACGCACCCGCTTCGAGATCGTCGGGATACTTCTGGTAGAGCTTTGCCATCGCATCCGAGTACGCGGTTGCCTGCTTCAGATAATGATCCTTCGACGGATCGCTATAGAACACGCCCAGAGCCGAAATATATCCGTGCTCACGATCTGTCTTCGTGCCTACCTTCAGTGCCTGCTCAATCTGGTCTTGTCCGCGCTTTAAGATCGAATCTTCCGGACGTTCCCAAATCTGGTGGAAGAGGCTCATGGCGACGCCCCAGTGCGCCATCGCGCAGCCTGGATCTTGTTTTGAGAGTTCTGTGAACTGCTCTTCGGCTTCTTCGTACCCGAACGAATGAAGAAGAGCGACTCCGCGCTCGAAGGCGGTCTGCGAACCCGGCGCACATGAAATCGGAAATGAAACCTTGCCGAGTTTCTCTTTGGCATCGTGATGATGGCCGTGCATGTCATCATCGATGGCGAATGCCGGAAGGGCAAACAGAGCGCAAAGCAGCAGGCACGCAAGCGATCTCATTCGAGTCATTATTCACACTCCATAAACGCAAACGATTTACTTTAATCGACTTTCTCGAATTTCACCACAAACAATGGAATCGTCCGAAGATGAATCGAGCGGCCCATGTTTCCAGAAGGTCTAGGTTTCAACGCATTGTTTATAATCAGCGTTCCACATTCCAGAGCTGAAAATCGTCAGCGAAACAGTCAAAAAGGACTCCATTGGGACTCGACGAGAATATTTACGAACTCCGGCGCGAGAAGCTGAAAAAGATCGAAGCGCTCGGACAACCGGCCTACCGCAGCAAATACGAATTCACACACACGGCTGAGCAGATCCTGGCCGATTACTCGGCGAAGACTGCGGAGGAACTCGAACAAACGCGCATCAACGTCCGCGTTGCCGGGCGCATCATGGCGCTCCGCCTGATGGGTAAGGCTGGATTCGCCCACATCCAACAGGGTGGCAAAAAGCTTCAGATCTATGTCAAGAAAGATGCCGTCGGGGAGCAGGGATTCGAACTCTACAAATTGCTCGATCTCGGCGACCACATCGGGGTGAGCGGATACCTATTCCGTACGCGCACCGGAGAGCTGACCGTTCACGTCGAGGAGTTAACTTTTCTCGCGAAAGATTTATTACCACTGCCGATTGGTAAGACTGTGGAAACCGATGCCGCGGCCCAAGGTAGTCCTGAGGTTCGAAACGCGCTGACTGACGTTGAACTGCGTTACAGGCAACGCTATGTCGATCTTGTCGTGAATCCCGAGGTGCGCGAAGTGTTTCTCAAGCGTACGAAGATGGTGCAATCGATGCGCCGTACCTTCGACACGCACGGATTCATCGAGGTCGAGACGCCGATGATGCAGCCGATCGCAGGTGGAGCGGTCGCACGTCCGTTCGTCACGCATCACAACACGCTCGACATGGATCTCTATCTCCGCATCGCACCCGAGCTTTATCTGAAGAGGCTGGTAGTGGGCGGACTCGACCGCGTGTATGAGATCAACCGCAACTTCCGCAACGAAGGACTTGGCTGGCGCTGGAATCCCGAGTTCACCATGCTCGAGGCGTATCAGGCTTACACCGATTACCAGGGCATCATGAACCTTACGCAGGAAGCGATCACCGAAGCCGCGAAGGCGGTGAACGGCAGCGCGAAATCAAAATGGGGAGATCAGGAGATCGATTGGTCGAACTGGAATCGCATGACGATGCGAGAAGCGATCATCAAGTTCTGGCCCGAGGGAGCCGGCGTGAAGCCGGAGATGAGCGACTTTGCAAACGCCGAAGGAGTGAAGAAACTCGTCGAGCGATTTAACTCGAGTCACGCACACATGGAGTACGACGCGAATGCACCAGTGGGGAAGACGATTGCGGCTTTGTTCGAAGCGGCAGCTGAAGAACATCTCACGCAGCCCACGATCATTTACGAATTTCCGACCGCTGTTTCTCCGCTGTCGAAACAGAAGCCGGACGAGCCCGACTGGACCGAGCGCTTCGAGATTTATGCCGGGCAGATGGAGATCTCCAACGGCTTCAGCGAACTCAACGATCCTGAAGACCAACGCCAGCGCTTCGAAGCGCAGTTGAAAGAACGCGAGCGCGGCGACGATGAAGCGCACCAAATGGACGAGGACTACATCCGTGCACTCTCGTACGGCATGCCTCCGGCGGGAGGAGTGGGAATCGGCATTGATCGCGTGTGCATGTTGCTGACTGACTCGCACACGATTCGCGATGTAATTTTGTTTCCGCTGCTGCGTCCGGAAAAACCTTCCACCGCAGAGGGCACAGAGAAGACAGAGGAAAAGCCCTAGAGCTGGATTACCCGTCAGATATTAACTTGCCAGTACCCAGGAATGGACTATCGGTAGTGCATCCCACTTTTTATACTTCAGACATCAGTTTGGGCTACGCAGTAGCGGCGCTACCGTAGCGTTCCGATTGCGGGACACTGGGTCGGTAGCGCTTTGCCATCTCCGCATCCACCCATCTGGAGCACGGCTACAAGCCCCAAATCCGATTCGCTCCGACGACCAAGCCGAAAGTGAGCGCCGCGATGATTATTTCTCCGAGAGCGCCGACGATAAACGGGCGCAGTCCCTGTTTCGACATCTCCCGGAAGTTTGTCCGCAATCCCACTCCCGCAAAGGTCAATAAGAACGCCCAGCGCGAAAGATTACCCAATGAGCCAACTTGCTCCTTGCTGAAAGTGTGAAAGCTGACGAGCAGCGAGATCGCCAAGAATCCGAGAACGAACTTGGGAAACTTGTTCCACAGGAAAGTCGCTTTGTTAGCGACCGAGGAGGCTTGCCCTTGTTTGGCCCAGTAGATGGCATAGGCCAGCACCACGAAGCCGATCATGGCGTTGCGGGCGGTCTTGGCCAGCACAGCGACTTTGCCGGCGGCATCGGAATAGAGAGCGCCGGTAGCCGTGGCTTCGGCAGTGTTATCCACTCCCAGACCGGACCAAAGCCCGAAGGCAGTATCGCCGAGATGCAGGCTATGGCCGATTAACGGAAAGGTAAACAGGGCGAGAGCACCCAGTGCGAGGATCGCCGCGATCGCAAAAGTCGAGTCTTCGTCGTCGGCATCGATGGCGCCCTTGGCCGCGATGATGGCGGAGACGCCGCAGATCGAAGATCCAACCGCGAGCAGGCTCGTCAGTTTCGGCGGCAAGTTGAATATGCGGCCTAGGAAGTGCATCAGCAGCAGCGAAAGAGAGATTTCAACGACGACGAGTGCAAGGCTAATCCCTCCTAATTTCAGGATATCCGCCAGCACAAAGCGGGAACCAAGAAGCACGATACCGACCTTGAGCCAGAACTCGTAAGTGGCGACGCCTGGTTGAAATATTTTGGGAACGGCGAGAAGGTTGGAAATCACCAAGCCGATGATGATTGCCCACAGCACATATTCAATGTTTGGAAATGTCCAGTGATGAGCTTTGGCGTAGGTGTTGAGGAACTTTTCAAGCGCCTTACCGCCGTAGCCGACTGCGGCGAGCAATAGAATTCCGGGAACTAAACTCAATATGTTGCGCGAGGTGCGATCGGATTGCGCGGGTGGAACCGTAATTGAAGCTGCCATCACCTACCTCCGGGGACCGCTGAGCCTGAAGTTTGCAACTACCACGGAACTTTAGGGAGTAACGCGAAGCGAACCGCAAGCGCCAGGACTAGCGCGAGAATCACCGCCCATGAATCTAACGACAGCGTAAAGCTCTTCGTGTGAGGCTCCGTTTCTTTCGCCATAGTCTCCTCCTGAAACTTGAAAAACTTATCTTTGAAGTATTTCTGAGCTGACGGCAGCGCCAACTGTTTGCGGAACCGATTGGTGCGCCAGAGGTGCGCGTAACAAGTGATCGGCCAAATTGGCGGCCTGAACCCGCAATTCCGGTACTGCAGTCGTCTCCCAAAGCATTCCTTTGCGGGCAGGCCCAAGTGCGAAAAGACATCGGGATGGCGTTCCCGTACAGTCGAGCAACGCTCCGTTTCTATCCACGTCGAGACCGAGACCCAGTGGGTCTTGCCGAACCAACCCCTGCTCAAAAAGACTCGCAAGCAACGCACTATCGATTTTGCGGAAGTTAGTCTCGGGACCGGAGCAATTGACCACCCTATCTACTTCGAGAGCTTTTGCCGAAGCGCTGTATCGATCGCGGAATGTAACTTGGGCCAGGTTCTTTCCGTCGGAATTAATTTCCGAATAGCTTGTGATTCTTCCGGCATGCACTTGAACCTGTCCGCTGGCGATCATCTTGAAAAAAGTCTGTCCGACATCCGGAGCTACTCGGTGACGATGTATTTCCCAATAAGTCCGTATGTGACGAAGAAATCTACGGCGTTCTTCGATGGGCAACGACTGCCAGATTTCCTGAACGAGAGGACGAAGAGAATCCATGACCGCACGCCAATCGCCGGATGCCTCCGCTGCGGCTGCAGCCTGATTGCGAATGAGGCGGACCAGGCCGCGGATGGTTCGGGGAAGAGATTCGTCCTGAAAGCCGGGCCATGGCAGCGACGGGCTGTGGCACTGCGGCACCAATCCATGGCGTGACAGGATATGAATTCTGCCCTTGAACCCGTTGGCGCGAAGAGCGATCGTTATGTCTACGCTCGTAAGGCCGGAACCGATCAATAGCACTTGGTTGTTGTCGGCCAGGCCGGCAAGCGCTTCCTTCGACCACGCCAACCGTTGATAGCACCGCGAATCCGTCCTCAGTCCGTGAATGCCTAGGTTTCCAGGAGGGAAATTTCCAAGGGCGAGTACAACTGTTTGAGCGAGCACTCGCTGTCCGGATCTTGTATGGATCAGAAAGCCTGCCTTTTCACGTCGGACAGCCAGGGCTTCGTCGCGAATCCAATCGAAATGCAACGAATGGGCGGCACATGTCTCTTCCAGCAGAGCAAGCAAGTAGCGTCCGTAGAGAGCGCGTGGGAGAAAGCTTCGCGAGTCAACAGGGAATTCGTAATCCTGCTCTGCCCACTTCAGGAAGTGATCGGGCTCGGAAGCGAAAGCGCTCATCTGCCCGGCAGGGACGTTCAGGAGATGAGCCGCGTGGTCGGTGCCGTAAGCGAGGCCCACAGCAGGACGAACATTTTTGTCGATGACTCCGAGCGAGAGGTTCGGCGCATGTCGCAACAGTTGCACCGACACGACCGTGCCGCTGAAGCCACCGCCGATCACTGCGATATCTTTGCGGACCAGATCGCCCGTTGGCATAAGAATCTTGAGATCTTTGAAAGCCAGCATTCTGGCTTGATTTGTTAGCACCGCCGGCCCGGAAAAGGAGAGTAGGCCAAAACCGGACCGGCGGCGATTCCGAGGGGAAGGCGCCCCTCAGAAGGTTGTTCACTTACGGCAAGTAGTAACGGAATGACGTGAAGATCATGTTGTCGATTCCGTGTGGATCTCCGCCGACGCCCGACCAGGCATTGCGGGTCACGTAGGAGTACTGTGTGCCGAAGCGGAAGCTGCCACGAGGTCCCGAGTAGAACTTGTACCAAAGGGCTCCCGTTCCTTCGATGAGTGCGCGCGTGTCACCCGTGCAATTCGCGAGGCCGCCGGGATCGAATCCCGCAGTTCCGTTGGCGGTGCTCGTCGCAGGCGGAGTTTCAACGTAGCAGCCAGTATTGACGAATTTTGGAGAACCGTAGCCGACCGCAGCTCCTGCTCCGCTCTTTGCCAGAGGATCGAAGCTAGCCGTTCTCGCAGCATACTCGACGCCCGCATATCCATCGAAGTCGAGCTTCTTGGTGATGTGTACTTCGAACGTGCCCAGGCCCATTGAGTTCTTCACCAGATGGAGAGTGCCGTTACCATTGATGGAAGCATCGGCAAGGCCGCCCGGACCGTAGCGTCCAACGCCGCTGCCCGTGAAGCCTTTCACGCCGAGAGTCACGCGCTTGGCAATGTTGAACCGCGCGCTCGCGCCCACGCCGCCGCCTTCCTTGGAAGCGTTATAGGCTCCCACGGCCGAAGTGACACCGACAGCCTGGCCTCCGCAAGTCGCGGTGGCAAGCACTTCACCGCAAGGGAAAACGCGATCGGTGAAGCGATCGGCGATACCGAACACTTCGTAGTGTCCGACGCCGGGATCGAATGCAACCTTCGCAATGATGTCCGGTGATGGATTGAACGAGTACGTGGCCGTCGTGTTGTAGCTATTGCTGGCGCCGTTTTCACCCAGCAGGTAGTTGCCGCCGTTGCCGTGCGTGGTCAGCGTAGCCTGAGGGTTTTCGATGGCGAAGGCGACCGCGACTTTGTCGCCGATGTTCTGCGTCACGCGAAGGCCATACTGGCGGGCGAAGACGAAGCCGACGTTATACGACGGATCGATCGTCTTGGGACGCGCGTCGTTGGTTCTGCCGAGATCGTCATCAGGAGAGATGCCGTGCCCATTCTCGGTCACCAAACTCCAGCTCTGCCCAGCGAGGAAAGAGAATCCATTATCGAATTTCGCCTGAGCCCACGCTTGCCGGAGTCGGAGCGTGTAGCTGTTGGTGGAGGTAGACGTAGAAGTCACGCCGGCGGAAAGGAAGTCAGCCGACACGTAGCTCGAGAGATCAACATTCTTCAAGCGGCCATCGACGAACGTGGTGATTTTGGACTGACGGCCAGAGCCGAAGAATTCCGGTATCTGGCTCTGCGAGGCGCCGGGCATCGTTAACGAGTTGAAAGGCGTGGACAAATCCGCAGCCAGCGCTCTTGATCGCCGGACAAACGCACCTTCCGCGTATCCCCCAGGAGTAATGTTGATGCCCCGGAAATGCAGCGTGAGCGGCCCTTCCATCTGCTTGTTGTAGACCTGCTCCGATTCTTGCGTCGGGGCTGCGGCGGGCGCGCTGTCTTGCTGGACGGCGGGTGCGGGCGTGCCCAGCGCCGCGACCTGCTGCGGCGGGTTCGCCTGGGCCGGAGTGGTATCAGCTTTGGCAGCCCCATTGACGAGAGATTGCTGCTCTTGCTGACGCTGCAGTTGTTCGGTGAGTTTCTGAATCTGCAGTTGCTGGGCTGCGAGCGCGTCTTTTAGTGCCTGCACGTCGGCAGCGGTAACAGGCGCCGGAGCTGGAGTTGCAGCCGCGGGTGCGGGGTCTTTAGCGGGAGTGGCATTCGACGCCACCTCGGTTTGTGCCCATGCACCGGCCGTCAAAGCGGCGAGTGCGAGAGCGGTTAGCACTTTGCTCGTGGTTGCTTTCATGGAACAGTTCTCTCCTTTTGAGTGTGTGTATCTAATTCTGATCTGGGGGAGGGGGAGGGAAAATCTAAAACACTATTGATGATATTAATACCATCGACTTAGTAGACATTAATACAAATCGCCTCTCTTGTCATTAATAAATTGTTAATTTCTTCAAGCTCTTTTGGGGGATTTCTTTCTAAATGACGCTAGGAGGCGGGAGTCAGTCCCCACCGGTTTTGCAAATGACGTTCCATTCCTTTGAACACGACTCCGTCGACGATATATCCAATGGCGATGATCAAGATCATGACGGCGATGACGGCGCTCATGTCATTCAGATCACGTCCCATCATCAGAACCTGGCCCAAGCCGAGACTGAGGTAAAGCATTTCGGCCGTGATCAGCGAGCGCCAGGCAAAGGCCCACCCCTGTTTCAGGCCGGAGACGATAAATGGTAAGCTGGCCGGAAGTAGGACATACCAGAACAGCTTGAAACCCTTCGCGCCGAGATTCCGTCCGGCTTGGCCGAAAATCTTCGGCATTTGCTTGCGGCCATCTTCCATGGCCAGTGTGACGGACAACAGCGATCCCATGATGACGACGAAGAGAATTGCATTCTGATTCAGGCCAAACCAAAGCAGCGCCAGAGGCCACCAGCAGATGCTGGGCAGGCTCTGCAAACTGACCAGCAGTCCGCCCATGGTTTCTTCAAGGAACTTATTGCTGGCGACGCCGAGTCCGAGAATCATGCCGAGTACAACGGAGATGGCGTAACCGATCAGGACACGCTCCATGCTGACGCGGATTGCGATCCAGTAACTGTGATCCGCAAAGCCCGCATAGAGGGATTCGCCCACGCCCCATGGCGTGGGGAATAGATAAGGCGGCCAAATCTTCAGTTCGGCGAGGAGTGTCCACAGGCCGAAAAGTGCAGCGTAAAAGATGATGTAGCGGGCGGCACGTTTCATGCTTCCACTCCCGGTTCGATGCGCGGCTTCACGCCCGCACTGTATTCTGCTTCGAGGGAGCGGTTAATTTCTTCGCGCAGTTCGTCCAGAATCTCGCGGGCAGCACGGGCCACGTTGGGATCTTCAAGATGCCGCGGACGTGGTAATTCGACAGGGAACTCATTCTTTACGCGGCCGGGGCGGAACGTCAGAAGAACAACGCGATCGCCAAGACGAATGGCTTCGCGAACGTTGTGCGTAACGAAAATGATGGTTCGTCCGGTCTCGCTCCAGATACGCTCGAGTTCGTCATGCAGCAGATCGCGGGTTTGCGCGTCGAGTGCGGCGAACGGTTCGTCCATCAGCAGGACGTCGGGTTCGGTGGCAAGGGCACGCGCAATAGCAACGCGCTGGCGCATTCCTCCGGAAAGCTGATGGATGTAGCTCTTTTCAAATTTTGCCAGGTGTACCAGGCGGAGATAGTAGCGAATTTTCTCTTCGCGCTCTGCCTTGGGAACGCCCTTCATCTTCATGCCGAACTCGACATTCTGTCCGACGGTGAGCCAAGGAAAGAGGCCGTGCTCCTGGAAAATTAGAATGCGATCCGTGCCCGGACCCTGGATGAGATTGCCATCGACCAGAATCTGTCCAGATGTCTGCGAGTGCAGGCCGGCAATCAGGTGCAGCAGCGTGGATTTGCCGCAGCCGGATGGTCCGACGATGCAAACGAATTCTCCCGCGCGCACTTGAAGATTAATGTTGTCGAGCGCCAGCAGTCGCTCACCGCTTTGCGTGCGATAGCTCAGGGAGATTTCGCTGAGGCCGACCTTGGGAACTTCAGGCGAGATGGGGCGCACTTGACGGCCAACGGAAACCGGTCCGAACTTGCTGCGGTTGCCGGGCCGAGCAGGCATCACGGGTTCAACTGGAATCGGGAACTGAGCCGGGACATTGTGCGCGCTGGTGCTCATTGAATCGCCTTTCGGTTCTTTTCCGCAAGAACCTGGTTGAGGAGCGTGAGATCGTACAGGCGGGAGAGATCCGGCATCTGGCGGCCCAGAAAGCCGTCGTCAAAGGCCTGCTGCGCGGCTGTGTTCAGGGCAGCGTGGAGCGGGTCGTAGGTTACCTGCATCCGCGAGAAAGCTTCGTCGAGGACGACCTGGGGAAGTGCCTTGCTGGTCTCGCGTTGAATCTGCTCGTTCAGAAGTTTCTTGGCTTCGGGCGGGTGGGCATTGATCCAGTCGGTCAAATCGACATTAGCGCGAATCCAATTCTTCACCAGGTCGGGATGCGCGTTCAGAAACTTGGTGTTCACGACGAGCACCCCGATCACGAATTGTCCGTTCGGCCAGAGTGAGCGCTCATCGACAAAGAGGCGGCCATTGCCTTCATGAATCAGCCGTGTCGCCCAAGGTTCTGGTGCCCACGCGGCGTCGAGATCTTTTTTGAGGAACAACGTCAGCTGGTCAGGATTTGCCATCGGGATGATGCGCACATCGCCGCCCTTGTCATTGGACTTGAGGCCGTGATTCTTGAGCCAATTGCGGAGCGCGACGTCTTGCGTATTGCCGAATTGCGGTGATGCCACACGCTTGCCATGAAAATCTTCAGGCTTGTTGATGCCAGCGTCGTTGCGCACGATCAACGAAGCTCCACCGCTGGCGGCTCCTGAAACAACGCGCAAGGCTTCACCGTTGGAGCGGACGTAGCCATTAATCGCGGGATTCGGCCCGACGTAGGTCATGTCGATCGCTCCGGCGAATAGGGCTTCGATCGCCGACGGTCCAGCGTTAAAGCTGGTCCACTGTACTTTGACCTGGGGTCCCATGGCCTTATCGAACCATCCGTTCGCCTTGCCCACCATCGCCTGCGCATGCGTGATGTTAGGAAATGCGCCGACGCGAATGGTAGTGGCGGCCGCCCCCTGAGCCCAGCCTGCGACCGCAGTCGCGAATAATAAGAAGACTCCGAATATCGAGCGCCTATTCACCCTTAGGGCCTCCGACGACCATGGGGAGGACGTTGGCGGATTGTTTTTTCTGGCGCTTGCTGCCTTTGCCTGCGGGGCCGTCTCCGGAAATCAGATCGGCCAGAGTGGTGTTATCCAAAATGCGTGCAGCGGCGTCGCGGACATCGAGAAATACCTGGTAGAGCGCGCGGTGCGGGAGATCACGGTCGATTAATTCCCGCAGGTGCTCTGCGTCGCCGAACGGCGCCAGCGGACCGTCTATCAGACGAATGATTTCGCTGAGATGCAGCTCTGAAGGATCACGCCGGAGCTGGTAGCCGCCTTTTGCGCCCCGAACGCTATCGACCATTCGCGCGTTCTTGAGCTCGAGGAGAATCAGCTCGAGGAATTTCTCCGGCAGCGCTTCTTCGTATGCGATGTCGCGAATCTTAATGGCGCCCTGATGATGATGGCGGGCCAGCATCATCATCGCCTGCAGGGCATAAAGACCTTTTTGAGAGATTTTCATAGCAGCGAATTATACATAAACTACATGGAACTAATAGACATTATTAACATAAGTGACATAGCAAGCGAAATTCCAAATTCAAAGATCTCCTGATCGGAAAAATCACTTGTGAAATCAATAGTTTGAAGGGTTGCTATGCTGTCGCGATGGGAGCTACGTGTGCACAAGATTGCAGCTTCGGAATGCGGTAATCAAGATAAGGATTGTTAAGAACAGTAATGTTTGCAGGTTCTTGCACACTCGCCAGGTTTGAGAATGCGAGTGGACTAGCCGGCCGAAACGCGTAGAACGACGACGGTGATGTTATCTGGTCCGCCGCGCTCGAGCGCCATCCGCACCAACTTGGTGCAAGCTTCCGCCGGGGGATTCGCTTGCGCAACCTGAGCGATATCGCGTTCTGGGACAAGACTCCAGAGTCCATCCGTGCAGAGAACCAGCACGTCGGATTCTTCGAGTTCGACTGGCTGTGCCGAAATGTGCGGAACAATGTCGCGGCCAGATCCTAATGCAGCGGTCAGAATATGACGCTGGGGATGAGACTCGGCGTCTTCAGAACGAACGATGCCGTTCTCGACCAAGCGTCCCACATAGGAATGGTCTCGAGTCAGGCGAGTGAGAGAGCCATCGCGCACGAGATACAAACGGCTGTCACCGATGTGGGCGAAATAGAGGTCGGTACCGATAATCGCGAGCGCCGTGCAAGTCGTGCCCATTCCATGAAACTGTGGATGCTCAAGGGCATAGCGCTGAATCGTGTCATGAGCAGACTGAAATGCAGCGCTGAGAGTCTGCTGAGGGTCGCCCTTAAACTCGCGATCGTACATGTGACGGACGGTCTCGACGGCGAGACGGCTGGCTTCCTGTCCGCCATCGTAGCCACCCATGCCGTCGGCGACGACGGCGAGCCGACCCTTGCGACGAAAATCGGCGTCAGACTCAGGTTCCCAATACAGGTAGGAGTCTTCGTTGTTTTCGCGCTGGAGTCCAACGTCCGTTAGACTCGCGGCTTCCATTCCAGGTTTTGGAGTTGTCGAGTCAACCGGCATAATTCAAAATGCGCGAGCGCGGGCAAAACGAACGAGAGCGAAACCCCTTACGGATTCCGGTCATTATACGGGAGTCCGGCGCAAATATGGTTGCGGTGCCCGCCCGAGTCCCGTTCTACAGGAATTGGCTAGCCTACCACTTCCCGCTGGATCTGGATATGAGTCTGGCTGTCATTCCGCAAAAGAAAAAGCCGCGAAAGCGGCGGCTCTTTCTTCTATACACATTGTCAAAGCGCGGGAGCCCGCCCACACTATTTTGCAGAGTGCTTGTCGGCGGCAATGCGCTTGCTCATGTGGTTCGCTTCGTGATTGAGCTGGCGCTGGTCCTGTTTCGTCAGATGGCCGTTGTCCTTTGCCATGTCGCGCTTTTCGTTGTTCTGCAGGCGCTGTTCGCCGCGCTCGAGACGAGCCGTTTGTCCGGGCCTGAGCTGACCGTTCTTCACTCCGTCCGCGATCCGGTCCTGTTGATTGGTTTCGCGCCCGTTGACTTGGTTCACGCGCGGATGACCAGGATCCACCTGATCCGCGCCGGCGCCGGCTGTGCTTTGAGATTGAGCAGAAGCCGATCCGGCAACCATCAGACCAGCTACTGCCAGGGTGAGCAGAGAGTACGTGATTTTGTTTGTCATGCGAGATTGAACCCTCCCTGGAAAGTTTAGTTTCGAGATTGCGACGGGCCGCGTTACGAAGGGGAAGTCGAAGTATTGCACGATGATGCGATGCCCGTGCTAACAGTAACCACCGAGATGATTACCTGCCGTGCGGTCCTCCAATGCCATTTGGCAAGCCGTATCGCGAGGTTGTACCATTCGTCGATTCCTGAGGGCCCTTCATGAGAGTGACTGCTGCTGGTCGTTTCGTGTGTCTGCTCGCGATGTTTCCTGCATTCCTGGAATTCCAACCTTCTTCTGCGGCACAAAAAACTGCGACACCCGCTGCCACACTGCCGAGCGAGAGGCCTGACAAACTCGAGCCCTCGACCGACAGCTTTGACTACATCAAACGCGACGTGATGATTCCGATGCGCGATGGTGTAAAGCTGCATACTGTCATAGTGATTCCGAAGGGGGCGAAGAATGCTCCGATCCTACTGACGCGAACTCCTTACAACGCCAGCGCGCAGTTGAGTCATGCGGCCAGTTCGCATCTGGGGCCAATTCTGAGCGGATACGACAATGCGGTCGAAGTGATTGTGGGAGGCGGCTACATCCGCGTAGTGCAGGATGTTCGCGGCAAGTACGGATCCGAGGGCGACTATGTGATGACGCGTCCGCTGCACGGTCCGCTGAATCCAACTGCGGTCGATCACTCTACCGATACATACGACACAATCGACTGGCTGGTGAAAAATATCCCGGAGAGCAACGGCAAAGTAGGAATTCTCGGAATCTCGTACGATGGATTCCTCCCGTTGATGGCGCTGGTGAATCCACACCCAGCGCTGAAAGTGTCCGTGCCGATGAATCCCATGGTCGATGGCTGGATGGGAGATGACTGGTTTCACAATGGTGCGTTCCGTGAGCAGAACATGCCGTACATCTATGAGCAGGAGGGAACTCGCGACAATAGCGTTCCGTGGTGGAGCGATCACTTCGATGACTATGACAACTTTATGTCTGCTGGATCGGCCGGAGAGTTGGGCCGTCGGCACGGCATGGAGCAGGTTGGTTTCTGGCGGAAGTTGCTGGAGCATCCGAGCTACGATGCGTGGTGGCAGCAGCAAGCGATGGACAAGATTCTCGCAGCGCAGCCATTGAAGGTTCCGGTAATGCTGGTTGACAGCTTGTGGGATCAGGAAGACATTTACGGCGCGCCCGCCGTCTACAAAGCGATCAAGCCCAAGGACACCGCCAACGACAAAGTTTTCCTTGTGATGGGACCGTGGCATCACGGGCAGGAAATCGGCGACGGCAGTTCTCTCGGGGCGATCAAGTTCGACAGCGATACCGGACTTTATTTTCGAGAACACATTCTGCGGCCATTTCTGGATCAGTATTTAAAAGATGGCGCACCTAAGGCAGACGTAGCGACAGTGACGGCGTTTGAGACCGGTACGAATATCTGGGAACGATTGCCTGCATGGCCCGCCGGCTGCGCTTCTGGCTGCACGGTTCACCCTAAGCCACTCTATCTGGAGGCGGGATTGAAACTCAGCTTCGATGCTCCGCAGAGTAGCGCTTCGGCTTTCGAAGAATATGTTTCGGATCCCGCCAAGCCGGTGCCTTTTCGCTCGCGTCCGATTCAGCCGGTTGGGTACACGGGCGAGGCGACATGGGCGCAATGGTTGGTGGACGATCAGCGCGAGGCTTCTGGACGACCGGATGTTGTGGCTTTTGCATCTGATGTTCTCAAGGAACCATTAAAGATCAGCGGGCAGCCGGTGGTGAACTTGATTGCATCGACCGGCGGAACGGATTCGGATTGGGTGGTGAAAGTGATCGACGTTTATCCTGACGAAGTGGCGTTGCAACCACACATGGGGGGATACCAGTTGATGGTTTCCGCGGACATCTTCCGCGGGCGTTATCGCGAGAGCCTGGAAACGCCCAAGGCGATCGCTTCGGACAAGCCTCTGCTGTACCACTTCACCCTGCCAACGGTGAATCACGTTTTTCTGCCCGGACACAAAATCATGGTGCAGGTACAGTCGAGTTGGTTCCCGCTGTACGACCGGAATCCGCAGA
>Ga0181522_10000522_pt1 | contig 28332 bp, 27 predicted proteins | sample PEATcosm2014_Bin_27_FD_121103 | JGI IMG/M metagenome (GOLD analysis project Ga0181522, IMG submission 121103) | Peatland microbial communities from MTU Mesocosm Facility, Houghton, MI, USA - PEATcosm2014_Bin05_10_metaG | ecosystem: Environmental > Terrestrial > Soil > Wetlands > Peat | place...
CGCATCCACTGATCCGTTCTGTTGCTTCGGTGGGTTCGTTCAGGCCGTGTTGGTGGCTCTGCTTCAGGTCATCAAGATAGTTATAGACTCTATACAATACCTGGTGAACAACTTTAGCGATTTCGAAGGGCTCTTGGACAATGTGCTTAACCTACAGACCAACCTCATACCTGTATCAGAGAGCGCAATAAGCTCTGTGGCCTGCATGATGTCATTCTTCTTCTCCACCACCGGATGTTCATCCGGAACGGGGACCATCCAGAGCTCTTTCGACGACTTTTTCACGACCGCCGCAAACTTTACACTCACTCCACTATTTGGTGCAAATCTGGTTCTAAAAGGGTTGAGAGAGGCCTTGAACGGGACATTCACCTTCGATCAAGTTGCTTGCGATGTCTTTACCGGACTGTACGATCTATCCATCGGAAACTTTTGCAACATGGTCAGGGCCGGAACCTACCTCCTCGGATGTCTGGTTGGAGGGATAGACGGATCTCTCGGGACTGCCATATACGACCTCGGAAACGCGGTGTGGGAAGGGTTCGGGTGGCCTTCTGGGGAAGTCAGAGGGTTCATATGTACCGTGATAGATGTGCTGTCGACCATAGTGGAATTCTTCATAGAGTTTATCAAGAACCCAGCAAACGCCATATACAACCTCATACTCCCGCTCTTGAACGACATAATAGACGTGATAAACGATGTGATATGTCCCATAGAAGAGGTGGCATTGGCCGTATACAGCGGAGCCACTCAGACCTGGACGTGCCTCGACGCTTTCTTCACCGTCTATCTACCTTGGATATTGGGATGCATAGATTTCGATCACGACGGAGACTGTGAGAAGCTGAGCTCTTTTCCCTGTGTCCCCCCAAACTTTGACCTTCAACCTTGTCCGAAGCTCATATCTCCTCTTCAACCGGTTACCAGGAAAGAGGTCACCAGGCCAATCCCCTCTGATGAGATCAGAGATGTGCCCGCCATGAACGTGACGATAGTGTTTCAGATATTCAACTATACCATATACGAAGAGGGTCACCCTTGCAGCCTCCAATACGAGCTCCTAAACGAAGCAAAGGGAAACAACGTAACGACTTTTCTCATGCAGAGGGATCTTTACGCGTGCCTCTTCTCCGCAGCCATGGCCAGGATACTTGAGATAGTGCTGACGAACGACTTTAACATGACAGTAACGACTCCGATAGTAGATCCAGAGATGTTCTATGATCTGTCCACATTTTCTTCTTGCGCCCTCTCCATATTCTACGGAGCCAGAGAAGGATTCTACTACGAGACCACGGCAAAAGGACAGAACGTGACGTGGGAAGAGTTCGTCAACGAGACTGGACTCGATCGGATACCCCTACGGTACTACAGTGCCGACTTTGTGATGAGGGGTATAGAAGATATATTGAGGGCAATGAATGCCACTTCCATCAACGTCTTTTCGGGTTTCTGGCAGGACATATTGAACGTACTAGAGAGGATACAGAACGCTTACATCAACGTCAAGGCGAGATCTCCTTATCTGAGGTCTGAACAAGAAGGAGGAACGCTGATGAAGAGAGCACTGGTGGAACAGAGGCTCATAAGAGATAACATCACCGATTACTTTGTTAAACCATTGAACATGACGGTGAACTGGATATCGGGGAAAATGGACAATTTCACATCCTTCCTGAGCGACAAGTTCTTCTCCTCAAAGGGAACCAGGGCCATCAAGAACAGGAACGCCCTCATTCACATATGGAACGTCATACAGATAAAGATAACGAAAGGATATCAAGGTAGGACGAGGAACCAGTGCCCGTTCGATTCTATGGGAAAGAGGAGCTGCGGTCCCGTCGATCTGTGTATAGATGGAAAATGTCTACAGTGCGCGGTGGTGGAACAGTTGGTGGACGTCTTTGTGGAAGGAATATGCAACTGTATCAATAGATCTCAAAACGGAATCCCTACATCCGCCGAACTGACAAACAATCAGACAATCACAAATTACAAGAGATGGGACCAGATGGACTACAGAGAAGAAGAGTATCACTCTTACGAAAGCAGATACCTCATCAACACTACGGTTCCAAATGCTGTCAAAAAGATAGGCACAGACGTGGACGACTTCTTGATAGGCATCATAGACAAGGTGATAAGTTGGATATTCCCCAGTTACGGTGGAACGAGCTCTTACACGAGCTCTCTCGGAAACTTTTTCACAAACACAAATTCTACAGACACGCATAGCATACTCTTTTGGCTCAAATTCTTCTCTCCGGCGGGTTGCGATATAGATACCATGGTAGAAGGAACGAGGGGCTTGGGTATAAAACAGGGTCTGATATGGACTCTTCTGTTCTACACGATAACCCTCGTCGTCGGTACGATACTGTTCTCTCCCATACAGAGCCTCGGACTCATACTCTTGCCCTTTGCGTTCTCTGTATTCATGGCCACATCTTATCTCATGGCACCCGGATGTCTGTTCCCTACACCTCTCCCTCTCTTGCCTTATCCGTTTGCAGATGACCTTTACAAACTCTACACATCGTGGAACGCCGATTGTGTCAATTGGGATTCTTTCTTGCCCGGAATAACCAGTCCTACATGTCCCACGTCTTCTACCGATTTCACCAGGGACTTTGTGGATTGTGCGGCCGAACCCTACTTTTTCGTGGATGGGATAAGGAACATATTCTTTTACATACAATGGAAGATCCCAGGTTTCTCTAATTTTCTTCAAGATACAGAAGTACCAATAGTATCATGGATAAGAGAGATACCATTCTTGGAAGACAGACTGGCGTTCGATTTTGGACCTACTGGAATGCCAAACGATACTTGGATATCTTGCAACAAGATGACAGAAGGTCAAAACCTGTACACTATACTCATAGGACTATTGGCACCCATCGTTCTCATATTCTTCTTCCTTCCCGCTGTGATAGCGGCTCTCTCAGCTGCTGTGACCGTATTCACCATCATCGTGCTTGCTCTGGTGGAAGTAGTAGTGGTATTCACCGGGACGCTTTTTGACAGGGACAATTATTTCAAGGACGAGAGGGAACTTCCCAGACACAGCAGATCAAACACTCTAGATTACAGCACCGACACTCTAGAACACTCTAGCAAGACTCCGTTAGAATATTCTAAAAAGAAGAAGGAACAATAGATGTTTTTTTATTCGGAGCTCTTTTTTTTCTTTCTTGAGCCATCTTCTCCCTCTGACTTTCTCTTTGGAGCAGCGTTACTGCTTCCGTTAGGAGACAATAGGTTAGGCGCTTCTGCCGTGACCCTAGGAAATATCATGTTTGCCACCAGTCCGAGTTTTTTAATCAGAGGTCCTTCGTTCGCGTTTATCACAGAGGACTTTAGTAGATCGTTCCAAGGATCTTTCTTCTCTTCCATCTCTGTCCTAGGGTAACCGGCTACTGTCCTCGTCATCTGCGAGAATTCGGGATAAGTGATGACTCCGGTGCAATAGTCCATAAGCAGATTTTCCCTCGATGCGTGGGGTAGAGATATGAATTTGACGGTGATCTTTGATTTTTCTGGTAGAGCCCGTATCTCATCTGCCGTCATGTCCTCGATGTCGTCTCCTACTTCCCTTATCGATTCTATCCCGTTCTCTCTCCCGTATACATCGTCGTAAGATCTCGTGAGCACCCTGCCCATGAACCTTCCGTACGCGTTTATGGTCTCTGAGAACGTGGTATCGGATATCTTTGTGCTGTTCTCGTTGATGTGAGAATCGTTGATGAGGTTAGATCTGGGTACTCCGTATGCCGCGCATATGATGTTCTCGGTGTGTCTGTTCAATTCTATCCAATCTCCTCTTGCAGGAGGGAGGAGTTGCTGTACCAGATGATGTCCTATAGGGAGATGATACACGTTGTTTACGAATTGTTTCTTTGCGTGATAAGCCAACCCTTCGTTCTCTTTTACCGCCTCCGAAGCCTCGTCTACCATGGCCATGGAGATAGCCATCTCCTCGTTCTCTTTTATCGCTCTCATTTCCTTGTGGGAATGAATTCCAAAAACACCAGAGTTTTTTATCTTACCTGTTCGTTTAGATCGAACCTGGCCCTCTCTCCATATTTTCCCTCGTCCAGGTCCGCATAATGTCCTTTTTGATCCTTCGTGAACAGTCCGGCCGCGGTAGGAGTGACCTCTGTTATCAAGGTGGGTTCAGACCTTATGTATCCGGACCTGAGCTCGTACGTCCTCATCCTCTCCATCCAATAAGCATAAGGCAGCAGGGTAGATACCACGGACGTCAGCCTCCCTGTAGGGGTGGGGTCGTGTCCGAACCCGGATTCTACGATCACCTTCAACGACCTAGACCATGCCATACTCTTTTTTCTCTTGTAGAACCTGTATTCCATCACTCCTCCGTTCGATTTTACGGTTATGTTGAAATCTATACCCATAGTCCCTTTGTAGACCATGGGCACTATCCTCTTGTTCACCACCCTATTCTTCATGGGGACCAACCCGAGCGTCAGCATGTAGTTTGCGATGTCCGATACGCAAGGTACGTAGTGCTCGTCCAATTCCTTCTGCATATCGGCAGAGAGAGTGTAAGGCTTCTCTCCCTTGTAAAACACAGGCCCGATCTTTTGGATGGCTCTGGTCAGGATACTCCCGCACGCAGAAGCGATAGGATGTTTCTGATGGATCTCGAGACATGCCGCATAGGTCATATAATCCACCACGTACTCTCCGTCCTCCAGACCTAAACCCTTGACCATGTACATCCCTTCGATCTTTTTTTTATTGATTTCAACATATCGTATATAGTTACTAAATTTCTTCGTAGTGCCTTCTCCTCCTCGCCCCATCTGCCCTCTCGTATCTCTCATACTCTGGATCGAATTCTGGTCTGTCCGATACGTCACACAACAGGGTCCTCATCAACCAGAACATGATACCAAACACTATGAGCGCCGTGAACATCCCGAGAACGACGTAAGTGATGGTGTTTGGACCGGGATTAGAATCCACTATCCTCTCGCTTGGCACGGTAGGCTCGAAGAACGATGTGGTGACCGCCCTGGTTGTCCCTATCGTGGTCAATATGACAGGAGAAGTAGTAAAAGCCCCCGTCGTGAAGGCGTTGGTGGTAGCTACTCCCGTGGTGTGTCTACCGGTGGTGTGTCTCGCCGTAGTACCGGTGGTTCCGGTTGTCCCTGTAGTTCCGGTTGTCCCTGTAGTTCCGGTTGTCCCGGTCGTTCCGGTGGTCCCGGTGGTAGCCCTGATGGTGAGTATGGGAGCTATAGTGGTGGCAGGAGCTGACGTTATAGGTGGTATGCCTGTAGTACCGCTGCTCCCTGATAAGAAGATCAGTATAGCAAGAGATAACATCTCTCACCTGTGGTGATAAAAGGAGCTGTGCAGTTTAGAGGTCCGTCGCAGACACCGCATCTGTTTATGACTCCGCTACAGTTTGAACAAGACGAACCGTTCTGATTCGCACAGAATATGAATACAGCGCCTCCCCTCGTGGAAGTAGTGTTATCGGAGATGGCGCTCATCGACCCTATTATCGCCAGAGTGGTGTTCCCTCCGTCTGGAGACAGGAGTCCCACAGAAGACCCAAAATTGTCGTTGGGTCCGGTGATAGATCCCTTGAATTGATATTGGCACGTGGCTGTCGGAGAGATCACGTTATAAAGGGGAACGCTCTGGACTATTCCGGCGGTGATGTAATTTCCTTCTCCCAAGAGAGCCTGTCCGTTATAATAAGATATCGCAGCTCCGATAGGAAAACTGGTAAAATTCGTCAGAGTAGCGTTGAAAACGTATGTGGGCAGAGATCCGTTCGGCATGGTGAGGGTGAACAGGTGCATATAGTTTCCACCAGACTCTCCCACGAGGAGTATATTACCCGACATCTGCACTGTCACCCCGAACCTGTTGTTTGCGTATTGAACCGGAGATATCAGGGTTTGAGTATACACTGTGTTTATGAATATCGCAACGGCTCCGGCAGAGTTGTAGTAGATCGGTGCGATGCCCCTCGATTCTGGACCTCCTGCTGCCACTATCTGATATCCATCTATGACTATCCCGGCCACCGATACTCCTATCGACGAAGATAAAGAATTGCCGGATACGAGGGTGCCGGCATTTTCCCACTGCAACGCAATCATGTTGTATCCGTACATGCTCACGTATCCTGTACCCCCAGGAGCTCCTATCGCCAGATATCTGAAAACCGAATCGTTGAATGCCGCCAGAGAGCTTCCAAAGAGGTCCGATAAGCTGTTTGTATACAACCTTTGAAAATGTTCCAGGGGAGGATAGGTGTATATCTCCACGCTGCTCACCGCAGGAGCACCTACGAACATGTATATGGGGTCTATGAAGAGCGCCGATCCGAAAGAGCCTCCGCTTGCGTATCCTATCTGATCCACGAATTCGTATGCACCTCCCGGTTCTCTAGTGTATAGCTGAGCCACGTTCCTTCCCGGTGCTCCGGCGAGCAAGTATTTTCCATAAGCGTAGACCGAAAATCCAAAGTTGTCCGAAGATGTAGAACCTTCCAACGTGAGTTCTTGAATCTCTGTCCTCTGCGTGCAGTTCTGTTGATGAGAGTTTTTTATCCACAATGACAATAACACAAATATCGGGTATAAGACCTTCATAGTTTTAGAAGTAGATGCTGCTTTATTGATCAAGTGAGATGTTATCAATGTTCTTATAAAGGATGGAAAACAGCTCTTCTACGTTGATGGTTATACCATCCGATTCTCTCTGTACGTTCAAAAGCTTGCGGTAGAATATGGGATTACTCTTTATCTTTTTGCATAATTCGACGAGATAATCCCTGTCTTCTCTCCTCATGCGCTTGAAATATTCCACGATAGAACGTTCATCTATCTTATTTCTATTCTCTCCTTTGGATAATTCCATCTCCACGAGGACCCTGTTTGTAAGCACCACGAAAGATCCTATCGCCATGGTAGATTTTACCCTATTGTGATACTCCAACCTCGAGAATCTCGTGTCCGCGTATTTCAGTATGGACGCAAACTTCTCCATGTGATCGCTTCTGATCTGAGAGAACATGGCTGGGTTCTTGAGCCTGTCTATGCTGACCTTCACCACCCACTTTGCGAGAGATATAAGCATCTTTGGTCTCTTTTCGAACGCGGTCTTGTCCTTGACCCACATGTCATAAAGGAACCTGTGATCTCTCAGGTTGAGGATCTGGGCGTTCGAATCGTCCGAAGGATGTTCCTCTTTGATATCTCCATTGCACAATTTACACATGCACTCGATGTTGCAATGCTGAAGGAGGACCTGTTTCCTGTCTTCGCCCGGATAAAAATCCAACATCCCTTCCATAAAGTCTATGGTCAATTCCTCTCCTCTTTTCACTCCCTTGGTGGTGAAAAACATCAATCTCCCTTCGCTAAAGACAAAGTCCAAGTTCGGAACGCACGAGTGATTGAACAGGCTAGCCCTTGGAAAAAAGCCCTTTGCCATGAAACTGCTAGACAGTTCTTTCTTGATGTTGAAACAGCCCAGAGCGACTATCCCGTACATCTCTGACACCTCTGCCAGAGACATGCTGTCCTTCCTCTTCTCGTGTATGTCTTTTATGGCATCAATGACGTTCTTCTGTCCGATCAGCTTGGATGTGAAGAATTTGCACTTTCCTATCCAAGGGTATAGCATACACATGGCGTCTGTCATCTTGAGGTCGATAAAATCTCCTATCTTTTCTGGATCGTTGATGTCTGGAGGGTTTATGTGAACCAAAAGAGGAGAGTCCACGGGGAAAAAGTTTTTCAGATCTTTGGTGACCCTGTCTATGGCATCGTAACTCAATATGCAGGCTATGGGCTGTTCATCCAGGACGCATTCTCCTGGGATCATGTCATGGAGAGCCACACACGAGAACCTATTGTTGTTCAAGGCATTGTGTTCTATGGTATATCTCTTATGTGTCTTTTCCACGTGCCCATTCAGCAGCTTTGCGGCTCGACATTTCTTTGCGTGCTTCTCCGAATCTTTTTCCAGACATTCCGAACTACAGTACATGTCCCATTCGCATTCGTCTGAAGGTATCGGACTGAACGTGGCCTTCTTACACGCGGAACAGACGACCGCCAATTGAACATCCATGTCCTCCACGCTTCTATTTATCTTTTTTGGTTTTCTATACAATATAGTGAATATTTCTGTTTATAGAAAACGCGATAGAGAGCACCGGACGTGATATTTTTCGCCATGGATTTCAACAAGAGGGGTAAAGAGCTCTACACAGAGCTGATGTCTAAAGGAACGAAACACCTGGTATGGAACGGGAGCGACGCAGAGACTATATTCTCGTTCTGTCTCAACTGCACATCCGGAGGGAGGATGGTCTACATACTCTTGCCTCAAGATAAAAAAGCGGGCGCTCAAGCCTTCTTCAGGTTCTTAGATGACGTATACAAGAGTCATGTGGTCATAATCTCACCGAAAGACAATTTCAAACTCGAATCAATGATATCCCCTTGTGTCATCGCATGCGATGTCTCTTACATAGTAGAGAGATCAGACTGTCAAAAGATATTCGATGCGATGAACGACGTTCAAGAGGACGAGGACAAGACAGTGGTGATGACAAACATATCCAGGAGACAGAACGCTTTCAGGAGGGTGATAGAGACAGAGATCCCTAGTGGGACATCTGTCAGCGCCCTAGCCGAGAAATTTTTGATCGGCACAATAGGGTTCTTGATGGCTGCAAACATGATAGTATACTCTTATAGATCTCTATTCGGCTAGAAATATTCTTTTAATAACAATAGCTTTATAAACTATAGCGTATCATTGTGTACTTTTTTACCATAGAGAAACAGAGATGGAGAACCCACTAGAAATTCACGGAAAAAGGGTTTCAGAGATGCTAGACATCGATTCTTCCGAAAAGAGCCTGAGAAAGCTTGTTCATAACAAGAGGGCAAAGAAGCTTACAGAGAGAGAAGAGAAGGAACAGGATGAACTGAAATTAAAGATACAGAGGGAGAGAGAAGATGCGGTTAACAGGTCTAATCAGGAGAGAGAATCGGATTCCGATTCAGAGATCGAGAGGATGGTAAAGAAGAAGAAAAAGACCGCAAACAGACAGAAGAGTTCTACCACAAAGAACATAAAGAGAAAACCAAAGAAACAGAACATACCTCCCGTAGAAGAACCTGTAGACGTGGTGATAGACACGTCTATGCTGGTCTGCGAGAACGGACCCGAGGTCGACATGAGCAGGATGCCAAAGAATCCACTGATGATCTACAGCAAAAAATTGGAAGAGAGCGAATTGTCTCATCTGAGCGCAAAAGACCTTCAAAAGGAAGACCAGAAGAACCCGTTAGCAAGCCAGAAGCTCTTTTATATGGAACCGGATCAGAGAGAACCCATGGCCTTGACCACGTTCGACGAGGACAAGGAATGCCTCAGAAACTTTCAGCACGGGTTGACAAACACCATGTTCACCAAAGACAGGATGTCGGCTACTCTCGACAGGGTCAAGAGAGGCCTGACCGGCAACTGGTCTCCCAAGAACAAGGAAGAATTCTTCATCGGGATATCGAAATCTGTTCAGAGGGTGACCAGAAAAGAGGAAGAAGCCTGGTTGAGGACTCCAATGTCAGGAGAGAGGAGGTGCATAAGGGATGCTCAGTGCGAAGGTACAAAGATACCCGGATGCCAACCGGTGATATTGGTGGAATATCTCACTCCATCCGAATTGGAGGAGAAGGAGAGGAGAGGAAACCTCCCGAGCAACAGGAAGATGTGCGTGATGTGCGAGAGATATTGCACTTGCTACAACTTTATTAATATCAAGGCGGAATGCTCTACACTCACCCAGAATAACCTGATAGTCAGCAAGAGGGCAAACATCGTCGGAAAGAAGGGAGAATACGTGATGGAACAGACCATAATGAGTAATTCAAAGGATTACCACGCTCTCCCTTTCCCTGTGGTGCTTCACGTCAGGAAATATTACAGACAGGTGGTCAAGAACGGAGTCACATACTACGAACAGGATCCATCCTGTTACAGGAGACCTGAAGACGTGTCTCAGGAGCTTTTTCCATGAGGGCTGATAGCCTCGCGTCTTCATCTAGACCAAAGAATTGCAAGAAACAGGACAAGAACAAGAACAAAAAAGCAGAGGATGAAGACGATTCTATCAGCCCTATTTACCTCAGAAACATAAAGAGACTCAATCAAAAGAGACCCCTGGAATACCTGAGAGACTATTTCGGGAAAGACATGTTTCCAGACAGCATATTCGACCCAACGCGCATGGATCACTCAGAGATACTGTTCAAGGAAGGTATAGACGATAACGTACTGGAACGAGAAGACACAGACGACAGCGACAGCGATCCTGAAGAGGGTCCCACCCCCACCACGGCGACGAGGCACGTGTGGTCCCCGGTAGTCCTGAAGGATAAGCTTCCTGGTCACTCGTACTATTACACCTGTCTCAACAGGATGGACTATGTAAAGAAGGTGTTGTCCAGATGGAAAAGCGATCTGCCTTCTACCGTGGTACAAGCCCTCTTGGAACTCCAAGACCAATACCAGCTCCTCACCATACACATGGAGCTCAAGAACTCTTACGCGAACCGCGAATTGGATGAGGGACCTGTCCACGTGTTCAGACCTTCTGAGGAGATGGCATTCTCCGAAGAACAGCTGCCAGACCTATTCGTGCAGATATTCTACTGCGAATTTTGGGGAGACAGGATAGATTCTCCTTATCTGAACGATCCGGTATCATCGAACCTCATAGGCATATTGAACAAGGCACTCCCGTCCCCCTGCAAAGGGAGGTCTGTGACCAACAAGATCCCAGATTCTTGGATAGACAAGAACGGAGACAAGACGGTGTTCAACGCCATAATCAGGATAATATTCGCTGGTCTCTTGGGTATATACCAACACTGCGAAGAGAGGGCAGACTTTATAACCAGGAGAAAGATGTACTTTTCATTCTGCCTGAATATGCCAGAAGGGGAAGAGATGAACAGATGGATAGGAGAAAACAAGCATCTCATAGTCTACATACTCCGAGAATTCGTATTTTACTCTGTGGAATCGATACCATCCCTGTGCGATTACATGGAAGACAATTATTATTGGTCTCAGATGAGAAAGAATACCTTCCATGCCATGGATACGGTCAGACGCCACATAAACGAGAGGGCTAGATCTGACGGAGATGCAACCGGTTGGTTCACTGGACTCCAGGCTCTCATGGACTCTTTCAACAAGAACAACCTGGGATTTTGTCATAGACCCATATCCTCTTCTTTCTTGGATATGATGGTAAAGATCATCAAGGATCTAGACGATTTTTACTATGGAAATGTGAAGATGGAAGAGGCCCAGAAGAGCATCGATCCTTCAGTGATGAAAGAGCTGAGAGACAATGTAGACAGATTCGAGCTCCATAAGCCTCTGTCTTACGAATGGCTGGGTATCTTCTTTGGAGTGGATCTCAGGAACATGGCGAAATTGCAAGAATCTCAATTGCTCTACACAAACGAGACCAGCAGGAGTATGGTCAGCAACGTCATGAAGAGCATCGCCGAAGAGCACCCTCGAGATTATCTCATAATAAGGGAGTTTTTTATCTACAGAAAGACAAAGTTCCTCCTGATGTTCTATCCACTTCCCGATTACATCACCAGACAGCAGATAGAATCCTATCACATCGCCTACCAGACTCTCAAGGGTCAACCTCTGGACGAAAACGCGGGGATATATTACGTCTGCCCAAACTGCGGAGAATTGAAGGCAAAGGTGATGCCAAAAGACGTGATGGTGTACCCTGGATCTCATACAAAAGAGAGGGAGAGGACGTTATCTAACGAGAAGACGTCCATAGATATGACCACCGGGGTGGTCTATTGTTCTAAACCTCCGTCAAAGACCACCCCAAAGAAGAGGACCGTGGCCACCGATATGATATGCGAGATGATAGGATCTCCAAAGGACGCAAAGAAGGAGACAAAGAAACTATCAAAAGACAATAGGAAGAAGAAGATGAGACAGAATTGTCCTCAGACGGAACTGATAAGGTTCAGATTCATTGGAAAGATACTGAGGACGGACAGATACGGATTGGTCATAGTATGCCCTTTCTGCCTGTGTCTTACGACATTCGGGAGGTTCTCGTACGAGAATTCAGACGGAGATCTATCGTGCGGGTGTAGGAGGGTGAGGCAGACGATAGATTATCCTTGTTGCATATGCAAGAAACAGTGCGATTCTATGAAACAGCTGAAATTCTATCTGGTGTACGACGACGAGAGGGAAGAACCTTGCACCACTTATGCGGGGATATGTAGGGACCACGGGCAGACCAAATGGATAAACCAGTGGAAGACCATACTCTGTCTGAGCACGATAAGGCTGGCTTTTCAGAATCAGTGGTCGAGTCACCAGATAGGAAACGGAGAAGACAGGGTATTTGTAGATAACAAGAACAAGAGACAGAAGGGGTTCGTGATAGGGTGACGGGATTTTAACCTGAACCTCTTTTATTTTTTGAAAAAAATACATTTTGTACTCGATCATTATCCGACTCTCGATTCATCTCCATTTAAAAAAAAGCGAGATGGAAGCGTTTGGACCAGAGATAGAGGCAAAAGCCATCAACAAGAAGGCACTCGACAGGATGAGAAAGAAGATATCCGATAAGATAACAGAGGAGGGATTCGGGTCCTGTATCGAGATATCGTGGCCCCTGATCGACGAAACCGTCGAAGCGATGAGCCGAGAACTGAACCCGAGAGGGATATATCTCGTTTATACGGGGGCATGCGACACGTTCGTGATATCAAACTCTCCAGACGCCGAGGGTTATAACGCAGCCTACATAGAGCCTAAAGACAGAGATACTGAAACAAAAACATCCAAAGATCTTTCATATGGGCGTTGCCCCGAACCTCTCGAATGGTTCTTTATATTCATGATCTTCGCTAGCGGGAGCTTGCTTTTATCTCTGGTAAACGCGGGTTTACAAATGCTATCGTAGATATTCATTTCGCGGCGAACGCATGAATCCGAATCGATATTTTTTATTATTTGAATAAAATACTTTTACTATGAGATTTATTTTTTATAGTCCGCTATCCGAATCATTTCCTCAAAAAGATTCATCTCGATGAGCGATACCGCCGATATGAAAGAGTTTGGACCAGAGGTTCAGGTGGACGCCATACTCCAGAAAGAGTACAGCAGATGGAGAAAGATCATCTCTGATGGTATTAAAGAGAGTGGAATCGGGGTCGAGATATCGATAACCGGACCGAGGAGAGACAAGATCTTTGAAAAGATGGCAGAAGAATTAAAACCGAGAGGATTAGGCCTTCAAGAGCGAGATAGTGGATCCTTCATAGTATCTGAAGGGAACAGCAGCATGATTCTGACATTGTCGAACAGGAGAAGGGAGACAACAAAGAACCTGGAGAAGGAGGAGGCGTTATTTTGTACTATTGCGGTTCTTTTCGTGATCTTCTATTTATCATTGCGCATCGTTATCTCGGTTTTGATACCTGGGTCAGACATTTTCATAAGGATCGCGTGTATCATCACCGCGGCTTGCCTATATTCTAGTATATGTACCTCTCTGTTTCTCAAGAGGATTTCTCTTGATCTTGAGCGTATAAAATAAACGGACATTGTTCCATCTTTCAATCCTACCGATGCATCGGTTTCATATTTGCCTGAATCTCTGTATTGATCAAACCAAGGGAGTGCAACGAAAGAGAAATTAGCCTAAATTGAATCCACCGTTTTTTGTTTTTCATTTGTACAAAAAAATTAAAGAGGATGATGTTCAAAGAGATTGATTATCTGGGAGAACCTCTTTTGAAACCGCTTGAAGACATCAGAGAAATAAAATCCAGAGAGGTAGCGAGGGATGACGCAGAGAATACGCTGAATCGATTCGTGAGGTCTCATTCTGATGTGGTAAGGATAAGAGCGTTTTTTTCGCGATGACCTTCTCTATTCAGGTAGAGAAGGCTATGGACAAGAAGCAGAAGGTGTGCTTTATGTTTTTAAACCAGACGACTGGACAGTACGAATGGTCTGGAGAGAATATAAAAGATATCGCCTCTCTCAGACGCAGGTTGAAATTTTACGGGATGAATCTACCAGAAGACTTGTACCTAAAATTGGGGATAGAAACGGGAGAGACGAATTTATTTGTAGTGACCGTCAACGTCTATTACCATCTCTTTTGTTTCAGATGTTCAAACGAGGGTAGTTTATAAACTCTTTTACGTCTTCAGAATATCTCCATTCCCATCTATCGATCTTGTTCCAACTGTGCTTATTGTATTCTCTCATGGTAGACGCGTGCTGTTGACCGCAACATACCAGCTTGTGAAGCGAGGCTCCCAACACGGTCGATAACAGCGCGGGACACTTTGCATAATCGTTCACGAATATCTTTTCGTATATGCACAGATCGTCCCACTCTCCTTGTGCGACTTTGTAACAGAGAGGGTTGTCTATCAGCACCTTTTTCACGTGCATCTCTGATCCGTTAGAGTATTTTACTTTGTTAACCGTATCCCCGAGCTCCACGGATAGTGCCTGTACCGAAGGAATATCGATAAAACCAAAGTATTGAGATTTCATTCCGATAAATCCAAAATATTGAGACGGGTCCATTCCCATTCCAGTTTTCGATACGTCTATGAACATCACCTTTGTGTTCGAACGGATAGTGCACGCGACGTCCGCGAGCGCGCAGATGATAGGGTTCAGCTCTGTTATAGATAGGTGGTATCCCCCTTTAGCTACGAGTGTGAACACCAAGGCTTTATCGTCTTGATGAACCATCGCACCGAGCAGTTCAAGCCCATCTATATCGCAAAGTTGGCACGTTTCACCTGCCAAGTATCGCCAATGTTCGTAAAAGAAGAGTTTTTCGTGCGCTTTATTCCCGAGTCTCATCACATAGTCTACGCTTATATTCGTACAGGGGTCTCGATCATTCTGTCTCTCGCACAGATATTTCAGTGTCTGATCGCTCTTTGTCACACTACAGAAGAATCTACAGACTGGCTTTATCTCCGTTATCAACGTCTTTGTATCGAAGAAACTGAAGAGATATGTGCACAGGTCGGGAGGAAGTGTGGTCCAATCTACCAGACGCGCATCGCTTTCGTCGAGTCTCTGTCGTTTTATCGAGCGCGAGTCTTCATCGTGTTCCTTTGGTGTATGTCGAACGGTACACTCCATCCGGTAGTGTCTGATTAGGAATAAAATACTTCAAAAAATAAGCTAGACGATAGTAAAGTCTCTCTGGAACACGAGATCTTCTCGAACGAAGATCTTTTCGAGAATAGAATATATCTCCCGTTATCGATAAAGGATCAACCCGTATAGCCACCCTCTTCGAACAGATAAAAATAAATTTCACTTCCATCTGAGAGAGGACAAACCAGCAGACACCCCTCTACTCGATAAATAGAATTATTTAAAAATCTTTGCCATCCACTCATTGTGTATTTAATTTTCTATCGTTTTCGCGTTACGTCATGGAAAAAGCTCCAAAGCCGTTTTACAAGTCAGAGGTCGCCGACGATCACAAGTACACGTGCAAAGACTGCGGACAGGACATCAGGACGACCACTTGCCATCAGACGTGTCAGTGGTATCTAAAGAACCTGAGAGGGAAGGGGGACCCGTGCAAACACGGGGATAAGTGCCACAAGATCCACGCAAAACCACCACCCGTCCCTAGAAAGAGCGAGACTACGACGATATGTTCTGTGTGCGGTAGAGATCTCGCCAGATCGAAATGCGTCAAGTTGTGCCAGTGGAACATGGGGTTCGAATCCAAGTGTACTTACGGATGGAGATGCCACAAACTTCACGTAGAAGACCTGGAGAATAAGAAGGCTGTATTTGAATATCGCCACGTCGGTGGAGTACAAGTGGAATTTCAAGCGCTCATAGAAAAAGTCATCGTCAGAGACTGGTACAGCTTCTTTATGTTACAGGTGGATCCTACATCTCTCAAGGATATATTCGTGAATCAAGATCCATCAAACGTTCGCATCAAGAAGATAGACCTTGGAAACACAAAGGTTGGTCTAGCTTACGCCCATCTGGAATCGTTCTCGAGACTCGTTCAGTCTTGATCACTTCTTCTTTTTCTTTGTCTTTTTTTCTTCGTTCTTTAATAGATTATCCATGCCTTTGTATATCCTCACCATACTTTCCATATCTTGCTTAAGTCCATTTGAAAAATTGTAGTCGTCTATCTCTTTGAAGAATTCGGTAGGTACAGCGGTGAGTCTCACCTTTGTAAAGAATCGGAATGTTCTTGCCCAAAAAGCTGTAGAATTCGATTGCATGATCTTCAAGAGCAAGAAATAACCACCAGCTGTCAATCCAATTCCAGTGAGGAATGTCAATCCCGCTGTTCCAAGCGGTCCAAAAAAGTAACTGGTAGCACCTTTACCACCAAAATACTCGAACAACGCGGACATCCATCCGGTGGATGTGTCGAATATGTAATTTTGAGCAACCCTGGTCATCGCGTAGGCCGTACGCGTCAAGAGGGAAGTGTATTGAGATACGTAGTAAACGGACGATGACAATCCACTGTGTATAACGGGCCACAACGTCTGGGCATAAGTCTCTCCAGTCGTCTCGTTGTATACTTGGCTCGATGCGTTGTAAGCTTCTACGGCGGGTATGTTTCCGAGTATCTGGTTGTACGCGTCGTCGTGCAATCTTATTCCCACTCTGGTGAGAGGATCCACGAATATGTTGTTGGTAGACACATCTGTCTTGTAAGTAGAACGTATGGCTATTTGGTAATAGTTGTAGAGGTAGTTGGTGATGGGCACGACCAAAAAGTTTGTGACCTTTATGATCCTGTAGATAAAGTATATACCCCACGATAGCACCTCTCCGGCTAACCAGAAGATACCCTTGAGGATCCTCTTGGTGGTCCCTCTCCTGTTGTTCACGAACGCGGTGAAATCGTTCGATCTGGTCTTAAGGGTTTTCCCTATGGCGAGTATATCATTGGTGACCTTCCACAGTATTTCTGTCCTGTCCTGCATCTCACCCTTCTCGTATTTTCTCGTCTCTTGTTCTTCTGTCATCAGCTCTGACAATTCGTTAAAATAATCGACCAATGCCGGATAATAGGATTTGCATATGTCTGATATTTCTGAGAGGTGTCTGAAATATATCCTAAGAGAATCCGTATCCGTTATGCTCATGTCCATAGCATCTTCCAGAGATTCCGTTATGGCAGAGTTGATATTCAACACTTTTCTTAGCATCCATGTCGACGGTATCTTATCTTGAGAATGAAGAAGACTCAGCTGCACGTGGACCACGTAGAATTTTTTTGCATCCATCTTCAAATTAACCAACTTTGCCATCTCCGACATCGATTCCTGTATATTCAAGATGTACCCTTTGATATCCTTGTCATCGAATAACGATTGGTCCTCTTGATAGATGTGAGGATCCGTGAGATATGTATCTTTCTGACCTGGATTCATCTTTTTGCTCTCGGCATCAAAGGCTTCTCCGAAATTGTCAGCGAACAGCTTGGCGTATCCTTTCTCTTTTTCTGTGATCGTTCTTTTTGGCACAAACAAGAAATCGGCTATCCTCTTTAAAACGGTCTGGGTCTGCTGAAACTGTTTCTCTTTCCCTTGCGGTGTGAGGTCGTCAGGATTTATCGGGATCTTTTCGGGGATAACAACCTCGGCAACTCCAGGTCCTCTCTTGGATGGAGGCTCTTCGGCAGACGATGTGGTACTCGATGTCTCTATGTATCCCTGGATGTCCTGTTCCTCATCAGCTCTCCTCTTCTCCTCCATTATTTCCAAGAGGGAAAGGCCCCCTAAGCCCCTCTTCATTTGGGGACCCGATAGGACGTTTCCTCTCTTCTCGATATCCTCTATCATCTCCTTTACTTTTTTGCATTCGTCAATGTGTCTTGGCCAGTCCTCTTCCATATGAACGGGGCAGCAATAGCTTATCTCTCCGCACGGGCATTTCACCCGAGTCTTCAGCACCTTCGAACACACGTAACACGGTTGAGATTTTACCATTCTTCAAAGTCGTTCAAGCACCAACATTAAAAAGGTACTATACATATTATATGTTTCGAAATAGTTGAAAGAGCCACACCTCTAGATCGAAACGAAACGAAAAGAAAGGTCACGAGATGGGCGATCATCCATTTTCTCTCACAGCGAACGAAGTGAACGGAGGACCCCTCCCTCCAAGGGATGGGAGGATCACGGGGAGGGGAGCTACCGCCGCCAGGCAGGGTATGCAGACGGTCAGGGCTTATTCTGATAAGAAGAGTCTGGGACAACACAAATGCAATACCCACAAAGCTACCGTCTATCCCATAGCCTCTGCGGACGAGTCTTACGACATCATGGACGGTGAGATATTGGTGAGGCTCAAGAATCCCAGAAACGGATTCGTAGAAGACAGATCTTCTCTTCACGTATTGAGCTCCTTGAACGGTTACAACTCGGAGGCTGTCGACGCTTTTCCGAAAGACCCAAAGATGCAGAAGCTCGCCGCCAGGAACGGATTGCAACTGGTAGGCGTGGCATTCGGAGACGCACCCCTCAGATCGGCGGACAAGGGTGCCATAGCCGTACAGTTCGCGGGGGTGAGCACCCACGAGGCGGTAAACGATATGCCCATAGGATGCTACGCAGAGGTGATAATGCCTTCCATATCTGACAACGACGACACGCTCATCCACAGCCACGTGAGATCAGAAAAGGCCCTCCTAGAACTAAAACCGTGGGACTCTTCCACCTTCGAAGGTAGGATGAGGACAATCCTCACAAATTACGCGGAAGATCCGACGAGATTCAAGAGGTGAGCCTTTTTATTCCTCGAGATAGCATCATAACCCTTTTTTTTCAGGGGGATGGGAGAGAAGAACAGATCTACAGACGCCTGGATGGCCTCGTCAGAGATGCTGTTCGAGCACGCGATCCTCTGCTGGGCCGTCGTGACGGACAAACTGTGCTCCAAAGGCATCATCCATCCCGTCAATTTCGTCCCAAACGGGGCGTTCGACGTATTTTCTGGGGCTGCACACACACACCTCGAGGCTATCACTCACTTTATGAAAGCCCTCGGTATGCTGGAGAAGGTCTCTGATTCAGAATTCAGGCCCACGAGCACACAGATGAAGGTGAGACCTAGCCGTCTTTTTTTTGTTCTGACGCATACATTTAGGAAAGATATTCTCGCCTCACGCGGGAACTAAAGAGGACCGTCTTCCTAGGAGACCCTCATATCACAAACTTACTGTTCGGTTTCGATTCTACCACCAACAGGACGAGCGGATTAGACGACAGGAACAGGGTCAGACAAGAAGACAGGGTAGGAGCCGTATTGAGCATGCAGATAAATTCGGTGGCTAGACTGGCCGCAGCTTTTGCAAACGCCATCTGTCAAGACAGGGAATGGGTCTTGGGAAAAGTCATAAGAGGAACGGCACGCGGTGGAAAAGCGGACATTGTAATTTGAATAATGAAAATTTTATTAAGAAGAAAACACTCTCTTTATATTGTTCCTAGACAATACGTTATTTTCGTCTCTAGGAGCGTATCCGTACATCAGTGGGTCGGGTTCTCTCAGCGCCTTGCAATCTCCCACCTGAAACACGAGGGAGAAATAGTATAAGAGATGCTTTGCATGGAATTGTATCCTCTCTGTGCTAGGAAAATCTCCGGTCTTGTTTTTCCAATTTCCTAGACATTTTTCGATATCTTTCAATGTGGCGTTTTTCGGATGAGCTGCATTACCGTCTTCGTCCCTCACGTTTTTCTGTACCATGTAACACGATTTCACGAACCTGGCAAAACTCGTGCCGTTGATGTTTATCCTGTAAGAGTGATTGGCCTTGTCTTCTTCCACTATATCTCCCACGTATCCGGAATAACATTTGATGACCTTGAGGGCTGATTCGTGGTTGAGAGGAGGGAACTTATCCACAAAATCTCCTCCCATGGTAAACATGGCTGCCACCAGAGATAATACGGGATCCTTGAGCATGACGAAATCCTCTACGTTTGTCTCTATCTCTGCTTTTTTACGAGGGACCACGGGTTTACCGGTGTTGGGATTTATCTTTGGAGGTTTAGGTTTAGGTTTGTTGAAACATCCACCCTTTATGGACCTATGAAGTTCGGCGATATCTGCCCACCTCTCGTTCAGGTTGGGCCACCTGGTAGGCACCTCTCTGTGGTGAAGTACCCACGTGAGATTGGGCTCGAACCTCCAATATATCCCGTCGCTCTCTCCCCTCTTATGAGAGAATATCAAACCCAGGAACATCGTGTCCGTATCGTTCGTGTATATGTCCAGCCCCAACCTCCTGTCCTCGTGCTCGCACAGCTTCTCGTACAGATAGAAAGAAGAGAAATCGCATTCTCCGAGCCTATTGCTGAGGAATTCTGCCCAAGATATCTTATTCTCCTCTATCATGATGGGGGTAGAGTACGCCTCTTCATCGTCCTTCGGCGCCCACTTTTGTCCCTTTCCTACACCCAACCTCTTGCATATGTCCAACGACAGACAATGTCCGTCCAGTATTAGAACCCTGCCCTTTGGAACATCCGCTCTGCATGTTTTCGTATGGTCCACGAGATTCTGACAGATGAAGCCGATTATATCCATGAGGGTATCGTCTCTGTCTGACAGCGCCAATGATATATCGTAAGGTATAGGGTCTTCGAGCGTCAGGTAAGGTCTCCTCTTTTTGAAACCTATACCGTCTGGAGGATCCGTGGAAGGCATCACCTTCTTCTCTTTTGCTTTTCTCTTTGCGCTCGTGTTCTTCTCCCTTATCTCTCCTTCCTCTTCCGAATCGTCCTTTGAATTCAACATGCTGTCCCTGTTACCCTGTTCCACTCCCTTTGTCATGGGTACGTATCTGATCTTGTCGAACAGCATGACGTAATATTTGGGACCTGTATCTGAGCAGGCGCACCTCTCGAAAGACCTCTTTATCCTATCCACGATGTCTCCTCCCCTCTTCAATATACAAGATCCGAATCTCGGATTGAACATCTCGCTGTTTGACATTGGTTTTAGTATCTGCAACACATCTTCGATCACCACTTGAGATCCCGTTATCAGGTTCTTTGAGAAAAAGGCGTTTGGGAACGAGCTCTCGAGGAGATGTCGCGCGGCCGATTTTCCAGACATCTCTTCTATTTTCGAATTGACTTTTGGCAGATTAAATACATCATTGTCAAATTTAGAAAGAAAACGCGAGCAGAGATGGAAAGGTCAGGTGTACCGCTGATCGTGATACTCGGAAACATCGGATCTGGAAAGACTTCGGTGACCGAATCGCTCTCTGATCGTTTCTCCAGTATAGGAGAGAGGCTATTGCTGCTGCCAGAGCCGGTGAACGAATGGAAAGAATGCGGTATACTACGATCGTTCTACGAGGACATGGAGAAATACGCATTCCCGTTTCAGATGTTCGCGTTTGCGTCCAGATCAAAAAAGTTCAAGGGGATAGAATGGAAAAACTACGACGTATGCGTGTCCGATTCTCACACGCTGGCTGATAGACACGTCTTCGCGGAGAACCTTCACACGCAAGGGCTCATCTGCACGACCGATATGAGATTTTACAACCTCTTTTGCGATAACTGGGAGAAGGTGGTTCCAGAGATGATTCCCGATCTCATGATATACCTCGACGTGAGCGTGGAGACGTGCCTCGAGAGGATAAAGAAGAGGGGGAGACCGGAAGAGAAGACGATACCGGCTGATTACCTAAAGGGTCTGCAAGACAACTTTAAAGAGATGATCAACAAGAACCCATCTCCTCACAAGATCGCAAAGATAGACGGAGAGAGATCCATCCAGGCCATATCCGCTGATATCAAAGAGACGATAGACCTGTTCTGTAGATCTACAAAGAGACCGTGGTGGAAGTTTTGGTGAGACTATGTTTACTGTTGTCTAAAAATCACATTTGGCCTCTCTGGTGCGGGTTCTTTGTTCACCTTTTGGGCTTTATTGTACTTTGAAATTATCCTATCTATAGCGGATTCTTTCCACGCCTCGTAATCTACCGTCTTTAGGGGTCTGCTCGCAGAGAAAGGGTCTCCCAGCCACGTCCTTATGAGGTAGATGTTTGTCAATATGAACATGATGATGGTGTAGACTATCACTGAAGCCCAATATTCCAAAACGGTCCACAGAGAATAAGGGACCCATATGATAAAGTAGGTGTACAGAGTGGTTATCAAGAGTGTCTGAAACACTGCCGGTTCTATGATCTTGAAAGATACGTCCATCTCCTCTATCATATCCGATATGGCATCCAACTGTCGGGTGCACATGGTCGTATCTCCTACGCTAAAATGCCCTCCCTCTTCCCTGCATTTTATCTTTTCCACTATTATGCTCATCAGATCTCTCATACCATCCACCGTCATCCCGGCCTTCTCTTGATTCTGCAACACCTCCCTGACTATGCTGTCCTGTTCTCCCCTGGCAAATTTGTCCAGTCTCCTCATGGACCTCCTCGAATCTCTGCCTTCGTATTTTGCAAAGAGGTAGATACCGTAATCCACCATGGCTATCAAGCATTCTTTCACTTCCACCAAGACGTCCTCGGATGCCCTCTTTGTCTGTATTGCCGAGTGCAAAGAGAAGAAGAGATCCGAAAAGGTGACTATCTTTGAAGTGAGTTGAGCGTACTGTTTGGGTCCAGACATGTATCCGTCAGACAACTGTTGCAACCATCTGTAGTAGAGGAAACCGATGATGTATGTGAGGGGGTTTATCACGTTTGAAAACTCTGGGTTCTTCCAAGAAGCGGGAAAAAGAAAATCGTAACACGCCAACACAAACATACCCAATCCGGTGTAAAACACGAATATCACCAACAGGTACAGGATGATATCAGTCCCGAGAAGAGTGGTCACGAACGACTTTACTCTCTCGGGCTTTATAGCCAAAGCGGACATCATCTTTGAAAAAACGTCTCTTTTTACCGGTCGCTTTTTTGATATATCTACACTAACATAGGTAGTTATAGAATTTTTATCGACTTTACAAAACGAAAAAACAGTGGCTTTTATGATCGCTAGCCTACGGGTTCTGCTGGAACTTGACCGGAGATCTCGGCATGCTCTTTGCGCCTCCGTAGACACCGGTCCTCTCACCTTCGGCTTCTTTGAGCAATTCGGTCTCTACGACTCCGCTGGCTGATTGTGGGTTTCTCGATGCGTACACGGTCTTGAACATTCTGAACACATAGTCGGGGTTGCTCTTGGGGTGATTGTTGTAGGCCCAGAAAGAGATCAGGAGGGCTATGCTGACCAGATAGAAAGCCATGGGGAAAGCGAGGAGGATCCCGACCGGATACCATATCAACCCCCCAAACACTCCCATGGTGACAACGCAAGCGAAGATGCACACTTCGTTAAAGAAAGGGGAAGCCATGTATCCCTTTCCGAGTCCGTGAATGAAGAAGGAAGAGGAAAAGCTCCTAGACAGGAACACGTAGATGATCCAAAAGAGGTTGAACAAGAACACGTAATGATTCGAAGGGGTAGCGACTCCCTCGTCCGTCTCTGAAGGTGCAAACTGAGATCTGATGATCTCTCTCATTCCCAACCACCATGCCACTCCGACAGTCAATGCAGAGAAGTATCTGGCGCACGCGTAAGCCTCTGGTATCAACCAAGAGGGTTTGTATCTCCTCTTATCAAAGTACCAGACGCCCCAGTTGGTAGCCACTGCGGTGTCCATGAACGAATGGGCGGCCCCGTGTGCCGCGTTGAGTCCGGCCGTGAACACCACCCATTCCAGAGGGGATGGGTTGAAATTGGATGCACCTGGGCTGGTCATCTTCTCTTTGTCGTATTAGCGGGGTATCTATCTGTATGGGCTGATCGGAGGTCTTGTATCATAGGCTATCACCGAGCATATTTATAGTTTATTGCTTTAATTCAAAGGCCAATTTTTGACGATGGTAATAGGAAACTTTTTCTTTCTTTTCAGTTCTCTGATGACATCGCATACATCGGAAGGTGTCATCTTATCTGCATCCAGAGTATCGTCAAACACTCCTCCGGATATGCTACACAGGGTGACCTGTTTGCTACATATCAACACTTTGGTACGCTCTGGCGTAGAAAAGCATCCTTTTGCACAAAAACATATTATCCCCATCTTGTCGAACGACTTCCCCACGTCCTTTTTACTGTGCTTCCACATGGCTTCTACGGAAGATTTAGGGAGGGTCACTCTGTATCCTCTCCATTTGTCCCTCTCTGAATATTCCCTGTTGTAACCTCTAAAGATCGTGAAACTCCTGTTCGAATTTATGCACACCGTCATGTTCCTGTCGCAAAAGTAAAGTTCGCAGTGTATCACATCGCTCCCAGTATAGCACGCGGTCAACCTGTTGAATAGGTACTTGTTGGTGTCGCTGTCTTGTATCCTGAACCAATATATCACGTCTCCCGTTCCCTTGTCATCCTTTATCATCTGCATCTCACCAGGGGGGTACAGATCCAAAATTATTACTATGAAAGTTTACTAATTATATCGTAAACCCTAAAATAATTGATAAATATGCGTCTTCAACTAGACATAGATACCAATTCGGTCTCTGAACCCCAAGGGGTTCTAGACTGGATAGTCTTGGTGATAGTATGCTTCGTGACGTGTTCGAACCTCTTCTGTCTGCTGTTCGTGATGATAAAATCCAGGAGATACCTTCCGCTCAGATCAAAGACCAACGCTTTCGTGTACGGTATGATCCTATGCGGTATAGTGAACATATGGGGAAACTTTGTGGCCAACGAACACCTGTCGTACACTATCCAGGCTCACAGATACAGCTGCGTCCTGTGGAGTTTCTGGATAATATTTATAAGCCTATCTGGATGGTTCGTTTTCATGTTCATGAGGTTACTCTACAGATCTTACGAACTCCATCCGAAACTCAAGGACCTATCGGAAGACAAGAAATACGTCATATGCAATTGGGTACTCCTCCTCGTTGCCACTCCGATACTGAGTATATGCCTGTATGCGACCTATTTCGGGAGCACTTACTTTGACGCGGTCAAACAGGCTTGTACCACCGACCCATCTGCAAAAGGGATGGTACTATCTTGGATATGCACGTGCGGTATAGGTCTGGTGATAGCGTCTCTGGTGTTGGAGAAGGCCATCACGGACCTATGGCTGACAGAATACAAGAATCACAGGAAGATCTTGGTACTCGCCGTGGTGATAACTTCCATAAACATCATCATAAACGTGTTTGGATTGCAGAGGTATAGACTAGGGAGATGCACGTTCACCGTGCTCATATCGGTTCTCCATTTCTACTGCGTCGGAAAGCTTCTGTTCTACAAGATACACAAGTGCATCAGGGGAGATGACGAGTACGCCCAGAGGTTCGTTCAGAGCTATATGGCTTGGGACGCAAACATGTACACCATCAAAGAACTCTCAGCTTCTCCGGCTCTGATGAAGAACTTTATGGAATTTTGCATAGAGTCAGGTCCAAAGACATTCTATTACGACGAGGATAAGCGCAAATTTCTGTCTCCAAAGAACATGATGATACTCTACAATGATATCAACCGTTGGAAAAACGTCACTTATTATCAGAACACAAACAGGTTCATCGAGATGACACAGCTGTTGCAGAGTTGCGCGCACAGCTACGTCACAACCAAGGTAGAACCTCCAAAAGATGGTTGGATAATGAAAGATATGTTTGACGATGTACTGGAAGAGCTCATAGAGGATTTTCAGTTGGGTTGGGGAGAAGAATATCTCAAAAAGTTTAACAAGAACACAAAGGGTTACGAATTCTCTACTTCTATCATACTGGAAGGCTCTAACGATGGAGAATCTTCCATAACCAGAGATATATTGGAATCGAAGACGCCCCATTCCAGATTCATAACCAGCGAGAGGATCGTAAAGTAAATTAAAAATTAAATAAAGAAAGATAGTGGGTCAAACGACCATATAACAAGAACGACAACGGTCACCATTTGTCGAAAAAGATGGTCTCTACTATAGGAGACGGGATCGAAATCAAGGAATCTACCATACCCGACTCTGGAAACGGACTGTTTGTCACCAAGGATTTCAAAAAGAACGATTGGATAACCTTTTACGATGGTAAAGAGATAACTAGAGAAGAGGCACAGTCATTGAAGGAAAGAGGAGAACAGTCTCACGTGCGTTCTCTGGATATAAATCGTACCGCCATAGACGGTCTCAGGATACCCGAATATGGCAGAGGCGGGGCGTCGTTTGCCAATCACAAGGAAGGAGAACACGCAAACTCTGCTTTTAGAAAAGAATGGATAGAGAAAAAGAAAAAGGGGATAACAAAGACAGGCAACGTGATAATACTCGTGGCAAAGAGAGATATCAAAAAAGGAGAAGAGGTATTTGTAGATTACGGAAAAGATTACTGGAAGTTGGCAAAGAAGAAGGAAGAAAAAACGCTGGAAAGACCAAACAAGGACGAGATAACGATCGATCTGACCTTCTGAAAAATGTGTATACCGGACGCTTGCAATCCCCTAAAGATACTGGAATTCGGATGCTCCATACTGTGCATAGTGATATTGGTGTTTGTGGGAGGTTACGTTGGAAAAGGGATCTACGTTCAACACAATAACCCGGACGAATCCACCTACCATATGATAAGAGACCCTTCTTTCTACACGCCTGATTTCACTTTTTGGGCATTGGGGATAGTATTTGTCATACTGCTGTTTGCGCTGTTGGCCATATTGCAATGGATATTGAGCAAGATGTGGAAACACACAAAGAGATTCTTTATTTGGGCGCTTTGTTTTCCTTGTTCGGGCGATGACCCAAATTACGTGAGTTTATCTCTCGATACAAAGGTATAGACGGAAGAAAATTTCCCTTCTCTGGAAAATACGGTCTCCCAAAATGTTTGATCAGTATACCCTTCTTTGAAATAAACCCATTCTTCTTGTATCTCTTCCACGTATCTTCTATCGATCTCGATATCTGTTCCGGGAGGTATCTCTTTTCCTTTTTGCTGGGCCATTCTATACCGGTAGGTTTTACTATGCCACAATGAGTCGAAACCGTGTCCACACACATCCCTAACAGGCTCCTGACCGTACCGAATTCTGCCCACAGCGCCACGGTCCTCTCTCCGCGGATCGCTGTATGGTCTTGTTGTTTCGTAGCCCACGATCCGGGCACCGACACGTAGTGGTATACCATCTCTCCCCCTCCTTCTCCTCTCACGGCCTTCAGCTTTTCTCGTACTTCTGGGAGTCTGTCCAATACGGCCATATCTTCCGTCTTTGATGAAACGTTTATGGTGAAAGTGACGCATATCATCTCGCTCCTCCTAAACGCGAATCTTTCAGACTCGTGTCTATAAGTGCATGCGACCTTGGTCTCCATCCGTCGCCCCTCGGATATCTTCAAAAAATAGACACTCTCTTCCGTCTTTGTTCTTTTTATTTTTGCCAGCGGATACAGAGCATGTCGATCCCTCAACCACCTCCTCAGAAAGGGGGTGTCAATGTCACCTCGAGGTTATTGAGATGGATAACAAAGACTGACCTTCCCTTGATGGTAAAGAAGGGAGCAACTGATCTTGTGAAACAGAGGACAGAATTCGGGATGAAAAAATACGGACAACCGCTCATGACGGAAGATGGCAGGGATTCGGTAGAAGACGCCATGCAGGAACTGGGAGACTTGATTCAATACACCTTCAAAGCCCTCTTGAACGGGAACGATGTCACTCCCATAAAGGAACTGATCCCCTTATTGAGTCTGATGGTCCAAACTAAAGAGTTTTCAAAAGACGACGAAAAAAAAGCCGAGGTAACCATGGATGATCTGGAGAACGTGATAGTAAACAAGAAGGACGCACTATCCATATCTGATCAACACAATATGAAAGGGGCGCTCGATGTACTAGAGTTGATTCAGATGAATGTTGAACTGGCATACTCTGCTGGATTGACCGCGTGCAAAGTCCCTTCAACTACGATAAAACCGTGCGAATATCACCTCGCCAAGTCAGTGGTGGTCAAGAAGGGCTATCTCGTATCAGAAGAGAGAGGCTATTTCATCGTCGATTTCTCAGCGAGAGATAATTTCTGATCTGTATTTTCGTTTTTTGAAAAATTTTACAAGTCCACTTTGAGACCCTGTCAAAAGTGACGAGAAAAATGTCAAAAATCTGACGTGCGCCAAGTTCTCGCCAAATTTTGGACCTCTCATGTCCCAATTTCGAAA
>Ga0181522_10000524_pt1 | contig 28224 bp, 23 predicted proteins | sample PEATcosm2014_Bin_27_FD_121103 | JGI IMG/M metagenome (GOLD analysis project Ga0181522, IMG submission 121103) | Peatland microbial communities from MTU Mesocosm Facility, Houghton, MI, USA - PEATcosm2014_Bin05_10_metaG | ecosystem: Environmental > Terrestrial > Soil > Wetlands > Peat | place...
CATCCAGCGAAAATGGCGGCGCACGACGCCCATCAAATACCACGGCCCGTCTTTTTCGAGCGTTTGCCCGTCGACGAACACCGCAGGAAGCTCGGCGATGCTTCCCCACAGGCGTAACAGCAAGAAGTGGAACCGCACGTAGGCGACGAACAGAAGCAGCGGTCCGCCCAGGTAGAAGCCGGTCATGGGAAGGATGTTGCCGAGATGGGGCAGTGGAATCGCCGACGAATTCAAAATCAAGCGGAGGTCCGAGGTGGTCGCCACCAGGAGGCAGCAGATGGCACTGAGCGAAAGCATCAGGAAATAAAACCAGCGGGCCACCTTGGTGGCGTCCTCAATGGCGCGCGAGCTGTCGAAAGCCGCCACGGTCTCGGGCAGGATAGCGTCGAACAGGTTCGCGCCGCCCAGACGGCCGACCCATACACCTTCTGCGCCGTAGAGGTTGGCGCCCATCAGGTTTGCGCCGCGTAATTCGGCGCCGAGCAAATTGGTGTCGCGCAGGTCCGCCTGCACCAGGCTCGCGCCACGAAGGTTCGCCATCGACAGGTCGGCGCCCGCCAGATTTACGCGCTGGAGGGACGCGCCTTGCAGATTGACGCCGGTCAGATCGGCCTTGGCAAGACTCACACCGCACAAGTCGGCTTTTGCGCCGGTTTCCCCGCCGGATTCCACCCAGATGCGGTGCTGATCCAAAACTTCGGCCAGCTCCAGAATGGAGATCGACGCGAGGCCATCCTCGGCGGTGATCTCCGGCATCGGGTGCTCCTGCTCCTGCAGAGCTACAGGATGCAGCTCTTGCAGCCCCTGAGTTTCCAGGTCGGCCTGCGTGCTCGTGGTATTGTTCCCGTCCGCGAGCGATTCGGTTTGTATTTCCAATCCCATTCCTTGCACTCCTGTCGATTCAGCGCCCTAAATCGAGCGCGCCTTTAAGACCGTTCAAATGCTCCGTGAGGCGCTCGTTTCCCATTCGGGCGGATTCGCCGCCGCCAAAAGATCGTTTCTGCGAACTGTGTCGTGTCTGGGCACCGATCATCCTCGCTTATAAGCCTGGTCGAAGTCGCCTGCTCCGAAGTACAGGAGGCCTAGAGGTAACGGCAGGACTGAAAACACAGGCTTTCGGAGTCCAGGTGTAACCTAGGAAGGCGCGATCGCGTGGTCTCCCGACCGCGTTTCGCGTATACAAAGGACAGGACCTGGCCGGCGATTGTTCGGTCGGACCCCAAGACCGCGAGGTGTTCGGATGAGTTCGACGCAGACAGTCGACGTGCAGGGAGTTCAGGGCGCGCCGCGTACGACCGTGGCCGGTGCGCTGCACACGGCGGTGTTGCTGGTGATCCTGCTGGGAGGGGCGAGCATGATGTACTTTTCCACAAGCCGCATGCGTTCTGTCGAGCATCCTGGTCGGCTGGCTTTGTACCTGACGACGATGGTGTGGGAGTGGTTGCTGACGGCCTACGTCTTATTCGGAGTGCGGCATCACCGCACGTCGCTGGCGGAGGTGACCGGCGCGCGCTGGAACACCGCCAAGGATGTATTTCGCGATACCGGGGTGGCGCTCGTGTTTTGGATGGCGGCCTTGGTCGTTCTGGGCCTGACGGCCACGCTCTTGCACTTTCGCGGCTCGCGGGAGAGTTTGAGTTTCCTCGCTCCCGAAAGTCCCGCGCAGATGATCGTGTGGGTTCTGGTGTGTGTGACCGCTGGTTTCTGCGAGGAGACGATTTTTCGGGGCTACCTTCAGAAACAGTTTATTGCATGGACAAATAACGTGCCGGTTGGCGTGGTGTTTTCCGCTGCGATCTTCGGGGCCTGCCACATGTACCAGGGTTCAAAAGCCGTGGTGGTGATCACCGTGTACGGCTTGTTGTTCGGGATTCTGGCGCAGCGGAGAAAGAGCTTGCGTCCGGGAATGATAACCCACGCCTGGCACGACACCCTCGGCGGGCTGGCGGTTCGATTCCTGCCAAAATGAGAAGCAGCCGCCAATGGGGTGATCGGCGTTCGGTTGCCGCCGCAGAACGCGAGTATGCCGCGCCAGAAATAAAGCAGCCGGAGCGCTCCGCTGAGGGGCCGAGGCACTCCGGCTTATCCTGCCCGCCTCCGCAGTGAGCGAGCAAGAAACTTGTAAGAAATCCTTAGTGCAAAAACAGCAAGACCGTTTTTACTGTTTCCGGTCCTCGTCGCCACGCAGAAACTCGTAGCGCTCGATCGCGGCAACGACCCCAATGGCGCCCTCGTCGCGAGCTTCGGTCCGTTGCACGCGGCCAAGGCAGCGCACGCGCACCGGGCCCGCGAGCGTAATCTCGTTTGGCAAGGTCAAGAGGATCTCAATGGCAGAGCCTTGTTTGACATCCTTCGAGAGGAAGAAGTAAACGCCCCGCGAACTGACATCACGGGATTCCGTGCTGGTCTCGCCGACCGCCGCACCCGTCGTCCAGCGGACGGTTAGCGGCAGCCGCATTTGAAACCTCTGGGTATTGCGGCGTTCGGACGCGGTCAAGGCGGAGCCTCCTGAATGAAAGAAGAGTTTAGCCGGGGTGGGGTCAAGCGACAATAGGACTGCGGGTACAAAAAGACCCGGGCTCCGGAAAGTACGGATGTACCAGAACGAGGGGCATCGGCGGTCAGTACCGCGGAGCCGGCGGGTGGTGCATAAAGGCTGCAAACACAGAGGTTGCCGCTGCACGCGGGCTGGGCAGGAAAATGGCGGCTTTGACAAGGTCAAGGTCGAGGTTGCAGCGGGCTTGAAGGGGAAATTCGGGAATCGAGCTGGACGATTCACGGGGAGGACGCGAAGTGGTTCGTTTTTTCGAATTTGCGCCGGCCAACCGGCGAGATTTTCGGTGTGGGCTCTTTGCGAGCGCAGCCTTTAGCCAGCGCCATTCTTTGCTTTTTGTTCGTATCGCAGCGTGAACGCGGAAATGGAGGCCCCGCGTCAGTCGGCGGGAGCGGGCTCGGTTGCGATCGGTTCGGAAACGATCTGTCCGGAATGGCCGCGGAGCTGTCCTTCCAGATACACACTGAAGGCCACGGTGCCTGCGCAAAGCGTCCACGGCAAGACCGGTGTTGACCAGAAAACGTGGGGAATGAAGCGCAGCGATACGAGCCATGCCAGAGTGGCCAGCAGCCCGAATGCGATTCCGGTTGCGCGCCTGGCGTCGGTCCAGGAGAGATCAACGGCCAAGAGCGCTTCCATGAAAAGCGCGAACGGAACGGCCACCACGAGATCGATAAAGTAATGTTCCCCGGTGCCCAGAGTGGCCAACCCGACAAAAATCAGATAGAACATCGCGATTCCGCGCTCCCACCAGGAAAGGCCTCTGGCATACCACCACGCCAGCAGAACCCACGCCAGATGGAGAGACGGAATGGCATTACGCGGCCCGGCCAAGGCAATGGGCTCCAGGAAAATGCGCGCGGCTTGCTCGATGGGCAGAGGTCTCCACGGAAAATCCTGTCGAAGCAGGTGCGCAGGTCCCAGGGCGGGAACGAAGTTATAGAAAAGGATACCCATCGGCCCGGTCAGGACGAAAGTCGCGAAGCACTGAAGCGCTTTTTCGCGGACGCGGCGGATCTGCCCGGCAAAAACGAACGCAATGGGGATCGACAAGCCGATGTATGCGATCAACGAAGTTGTCCGCAACGATGGATGGACAGCAAATTGCTGGCCCACGAGGAAAGGGATTTGCACGTGGAGGCTGGCATCGAAGGTATAGAGGTACAGATCGTAGACCTTCTGGTGAACGGTCGCGGCCCATTTCAGCATGTCGTCAGCAAAATATTCCGACGTTACAAAAAGCACCGAGGGAATGAACGTCAGCAGATGCAGCTTGCGCGATTCGCCTTCGGTCCAGACGGTTTCGATGCCCATGATCAGCAGGCTCGCTACTCCCGCGAAAGACAGCCAGCCGGCGATGGCGGGCTTGAAATGGAGCAAGCGAAAGTCGACGACCGCGAATACGACGCAGCCCAGGATCACGAGGAGCACATCGCGCCAGGATGGATGGACGCGAAGGTGAATGATGGTGGCGCCGATGAGGGTCAGAGCAAAGTACGCGGACATTAGCGCTTCGACGTAGAACTGCGCGCTGCTCCCTAGCCAGGCAGCGCACGCAAGCAGCGCAACGGTGAGGACAACTTTGACGGCGGCGTTGAGCTTCATGGGTTCTGCTGAGAAACCGGCGTGCTGCACCCGGTCGCCAAACAAACCGGCACGACGGTTCTACCCATAATCGCCTAAGCGCACGGCATTGCCTTGTTGCGACACGAGCCGCTGTGTCCAATAGGGGACCAAGGTGCCGCCACGCGGCTGCACAAGCGAAAGAATTGGACGAAAAGTTGAGCTTAGGTTTGGTCGATCAGACGATGGTGAATGGCGTAGAGAGCCAGCTCGAGACGATCCGATACGCCCAGCTTGTCAAAAATATTGTGAAGGTGATTTTTCACGGTTTGCTCGCTGATGAAAAGCTTTTCGCCGATTTCCTTGTTGCGGAAACCTTGCGCGACAAGCTGCACGATTTCTTTCTCGCGATCGCTGAGCAGCGGCTTTTCGCGGCGCGGTCCCGACTCGGACGATTTTGAGAACGCCTTCATGACTTCGGACGTCATGCGGTTATCGAGCCAAATCTCGCCGGCGAAAACGCGATGGATACTCTTGACCAGCAAATCCGTCGCAGACTGCTTGAGCACGACACCGCGAGCGCCAAGACGCATGGCGCGAACCACGTCGCGATCATCTTCGGCGGCTGTGAGTACTACAACGCGAGTGGGTATCGTGTCGAAGTTCACTTCTTCCAGAACCGCGAGCCCGTCTTTGTCCGGCATGCGCAGATCGAGCAGCAGGATGTCGGGCTTGAGCTTGGCAAGCAGCTTGATGCACTCGGCTCCGTTCTGAGCTTCGCCGACAATGACGATATCCTCGTCGGAGCCGAGGAGTTTGCGCAAGCCGTCGCGAAAAATTGCATGGTCATCCGCGAGGAGGACACGTATTTGTTGTTTCGTTTTGGCCATTAGCCGAGCGGAATCTCGATAGTCAGACGCGCCCCGTGGCCCGGATTGGACTCCACGGTCAACACGCCCCCCACGGTACGCGTACGCTCCTTGATGGAGATAGGACCCAGTCGGAGACGATCTAATTCGTCGCCTGTGAACCGCCCGGCGAAGCTAAACCCTTGACCGTTATCGTCAACCACCAAAACGAGCCCGCTGTCGTCCTGCGACAGTTTTACCACGACATGGGAAGCCTTAGCATGCTTTTTTATGTTGTTGAGTGCTTCCCTGTATATCTGGAACAGCTCTCGGCACACGCGGTCCGGAGCCTGTACATCGACCGAATCGATCAACAAATCCAAAGCCAGAGTGGACTCGTTGCGGAAGCGTTCGGCGAAACCAATCATCAAGTCGACCAGGTCGGCGCTCTGCACCCGGACCGGACGCATGTCCGTAACCATGCGCCGCAGTTCTGCGGACTCCCCTTTTACGGTTTGCTGAAGAAGGGCCAGGCTGTCGGCCGCCTGCTCGGGCGTCGCGCCGACCTGCCGACGCAATACATCCAGCTGGATCTCGAAGCTAAGCAGGGTCTGCAGGATGCCATCATGCAAATCGCGGGAGATGCGGCTTCGCTCGGCTTCAATGGCCCGGGCCCGGAGATGCCGAAGCAGGAAGACGTTCTCAAGCGCCGGTCCGATGTGACGAGAAACACGCTCAAACCAGGCTAAGTCATCCCGGGTGAAGCGGTTACGACCGTTCAGGAGGAAGAGCCGCCCGGCCGGCTGGCCGCCCTGGTCGAAAGTGACCGTCATCATCGATTTCAGCCCGAGTAGCTGTTGCGTGGGCCCGGGAAGGCGGGGCAGCGATTTCAGGGAGCGCCCATCGCGGCGGTCCCAGCCGAAACCCGATCCTGCGCCGATGAGGCTGTTCCAGCAAATTGTGGCGTCGGCATCGTCCAGTAGCAGTCCGTCGGAGCGGGTAAGGGGGAGGTTGTCGGGCATCAGACGTTCCCCCTCACCGGCCTTGTGGCGCCACAGAAAGATCCGCTCGAGGTCGGTATCCCGATAAACCAGCAGGGCTTCCTGCGCCCGGAAGGCGCGGGTGAGCTCTTCGAGGAACAAACGAAGGCACTCCGCCAGCCCCTGATCGACCTCCATGGTGCCGGTGATGCGCGAAAAGAACTCATTCTGGACGGCGAAGAGGCGGTTGCGATCACCCAGAAAGGCAATGCCCGCACCGGCGGCAAAGGTGGCTCCCGCAAGACCCAGCCAGGAGACGATCCTGATCCAGTGAATTTCGCCTTTAACAACCGTGAGCAATACCAGTTCGAGCGAAAGCAAACCTGCCAGGGGGAACGCGGAATTGAGTCCCCAGCGAATTCCGGCAACATAGCAGACAAACAAGTACGGGAACCAGGCGGGCACCATCGACGGGCTGATGATCATGAAGTACCCCAGCGCCACAAGGTCGAAGAAAAGTGGCAGGTGCCACGATCGGCTGGAGGCAATTTTCTCAAATAGGATCGCGCCCAGGGACAGCACCAGGTACCCGATCAGAAAAGAGATCGGGTTCTTGGCGTGCTGGGACGACGGCTGCTGCAGCAGCGCGATCAGCGTCAACAGAACGATGATCGGGCGCGCGTACGCAATTTGCCGTTCAAAGTGCCGGCGATCGGTTTCGTGCGGGTTCATGCGCGGGGACGCATTCCTATCCCTTCAGCATAGCAAGGGATCGTCCGACGGGCCGTGGGGCGTTTCCAGCTAAGAACGAGTCACCGAAAGGACACCAAAAACAGAAGCTAGAGCTTTGAGGTTGGGAGCGCGAACGACCATGGATTCCTGCGGCTGAGCAACTAGGATTCTGCGCGGTACTTCGACGAGCGGACCGATCGGCCGGCGAATACCGCCAAAGGCTTCAAACCATCGCAAGACTGCGCCGAGCTGGCGGTGTCAGGGCTGGTGATCGCCCGACGGATGGCCGCCAGCGGCGCATCTTCGTCCAAGCGTACGGTCTGGCCGTCACTGTCGACGCCGAGCTGCTTCCACATTGCCGTAAGGTCGACGGGCATCGGCTGATCTTTCATTTTTGCGTAGAGGTCGGTCATCACCGAGGTTCCCGTGGCGCGATCCCCCGCTTTCAATGCGTCCTCAAGCTTCCAATCCTGCCGGATGTCGCCACCCGCGTCGAGAATTCCACGAAGAGCATCTTGCAAGCCCTTTTTGTTGTGCGTCTGTTCCCGAATCTCGACGTCCGCCAGGAAACAGAACAATGCGCCTCCCCAATACGTGCTCGCCCAGGAGTGCGTGTGATCGAGGCCTTTGTCGCCGGGGTTCGGGACGCCCTTGCGCATATCGCGGGCCAGGTCCGTCCACATTTGTAGCGCGGTCATTTGCCCGGCTTGAATGCGACCGATGGGCTCGACATACGTGGCGATACCTTCTTCGATCCAGTGGTGTTCGTCCGCCACCGATGGAAACGACAGGTGCACCATTTCATGGGTCAGCATCCAATCGTCGTTCAACTCCGCGACCGGCGTCTGGTTTCCAACGTGAATCTTGATGAGCCCCCCGTCGTACCCCCAGGTCTGCCCGTGCCGCACCCCGTCTCCGTCGAAGGGCATAATGCGAAGCGTCACATGGGGAAGCGGGTAGCGGCCATAGTAGGTGGCCACCGCTTCGCCGGCCAACCGCACCCAGTGCATCAGGTCGGCTTGCGAAATCTTCCAGTCACCGGACTCAATGGTCACCTCGATGCGCGAGCCGCCGATGAGCAGTGTCGAAGTCATATCCTTAGCCTTGGCAGGAGCGGCCATCGAAATCCACAGCAACGTGCACACCAGCGCGTACCAACAAAGACGGGGCGTAACGGCTGCGCGGAACCCGGTGCCAGTCATAGGAGCGGCGGAAAAAACAGCATCAACCCATAAGATGTGAGCAAAGTCGTTCAGGTTTCCAATGAACGCGACCCCTGCGCCGGCTTTGCGATAACGCGATCCAGCAGGGTATCCAGGGCGAATTTGCCTGGCCCGAACAGCACGATGATCAGGGACGCCACAAGGAACGTGTACGGAGCCGCGGCATAGAATTTATCCGGATCGGAGAAGATCGAGAACAGCGCTTCGCGGTCCGCGGTGATGTACGCCACGATCAGGTTGATGGTCATAGCCAGTGCCGTGAGCCTCGAGAGCAGTCCGATTCCCAGGAAAATTCCGCCGAAGAATTCCAGGCAGGATATCGCCACGGCGGTCTGTGCGGGCAACGGCAGCCCGAGACTGGTGAAGAACTCCGTAACGTTGGACAGGTGATGCAGCTTGCCCCAACCGCTCTGGATCAGTTGCCAACCCCAGTAAAGTCGCACAAAGAGCAGGAAGGGGGACTGTAGATAGCAGACAAGGTCGAAAAATCGGTCGTGGAGATTTTTGATTCGAGTGAGCATGTTTTTTTCTATCTTAATTTGTGTCTGGCGCGGCTAGGAATTTTCAGGAAATTAACGGCGTTTCTCCGGCTGGCAAAACCATCCCAGCGCGGCCCAATTCTGGAACCATTGCTGCACGGATTCCGCTCGTGCGCCGATCGGCATCCTGCTCTCGCGGAACGCCCCGTCGATCGCTTTTCCGAGCGGCTTTCCCCGCCGCAAAGCCTTCAGCACCGCGAATTCCTCGGCGAGGACGCGTCGAAAATAGACGGAATTGTCAATTCTGTGAACTACGAGAAAAACCGCGCCGGGTTTCAACTTGGCTAGGGCGTGGACGTGCTTCCGTTTGCGGCGCTCCTGAAACGCGTTGCTCGCAAAGTCGGTGTCTTTGTCATCCTTGCGCACGGCGAGCAGCAGATCGTCCACCGGATAGCGCAGATCGAGCAATTGCACGTAGGGCTGCAATTGCAAACGAAGATTGGCCCCCGCCGCTCCCGCAAGATCCTCGGTCCGCAGCGGAGGCTTGGCTTCCCCATCAAAAGCCTCGATGTCGGCCCATTCCAGCCGCGCGATATCGAGCGCCAGGGTTTGCTTGGTTCCCGCCCACTTCGGATGCTTGCGCAGCCAATCTTCCAGCTTCGATCCCAAATTGCGCAGCGTGAACGAACGCGAAGGGCAATCCACGATGTACGCCTTGCACATCACATCGAAGCGCCGCTCGCCCAGCACCGATCGCACTCCGGGAAAATCTTCGGTCATGCTCGAGAGTAGCCGGAACCAATATTGCCGGTTGTAGATTTCCAGCCGCTCGAAGGAAGTCAGCCGATCGTTAGGCTTGATAAACCGCGCCGCATAAGAGCGCATCGGCCGGCCGTCGGGCGCCTTGCGCTGCATGTGCTCGGACGCCGTCAGAGGCTGCATCACCGCCCGAGCCATCGTGCGTTGTAGCTTCAACAGTTTCATACGGCGGTTGCCAGTACGCTGGCGGCGAGAAACTTGTTGGCCTTCAGCGCCTCATCGTGAACTTCCTTGAACGAAGGAATACTGTCGTCCCACTCCAGCAAGGTAGCCGTGTGGCCAGCGCGCCGGATCGCGCGTTCGTACAGTTTCCAAACCGGATCGATCACCGGATGATCGTGCGTATCCAGAATGTACTTGCGGTATTTCGAATGTCCCGCGATATGAATCTGCGCCACGCGCTCTGCCGGAACGCTGTTGACATAAGTCATCGGATCGAAATTGTGATTCTGCGACGAAACGTAAATGTTGTTCACGTCCAAGAGAATGCCGCAGTCAGCACGCTCCACGACCTCGTTCAGAAACTCCCACTCGGTCATTTCGGATACGTGAAACTCCGCATAGCTGCTGACATTCTCGACAGCCACCGGTACCTCGAGAAAATCCCGCACCTCGCGCACCTTCTCGGCGGTAATTTTGGCGGCTTCAAACGTATAGGGCATGGGCAGCAGATCGTGGGTGTAGCGTCCATCCACGCTGCCCCAGCAAAGATGATCGGAAACCCAGGGAGTCTTCGTACGCTTGACCAGATCCTTCAATCTACGCAGGTGTTCGCGGTTAGGCTTCTCCGCCGACCCGAAATACATCGAAACACCATGCTGCACAACCTTGTACTGCTCCAGAATTTGATCGAGTATCTGCAGCGGCCGTCCGCCATCGATCATGAAATTCTCGGAAATAATCTCAAACCAATCGACCACCGGCTTGCGGGTCAGAATGTGATCGTAGTGCGGCGCGCGCAGGCCGATCCCGATGCCGTACTCCGTAAATCCATTGAACTCATTCGCTGGCATTACCATTCTCCGGAGTTATAAGGAATGCACGAGGGCCAGTGAACGACCACCAGCCCCCGTACACACTACCAACAACACAACGCTACGCTGAAGGCTGTTAGGAAGGCATCTTGCTGCCGTCAGTCGCGCAGCCGCCCTTGCCCTTGCAGGAATTCTTGCCCTTGCAGCCGTTGTCGCTGGACTTGCAGCCGCCCTTGCCCTTGCAGGAGTTTTGGCCCTTACAAGCATGCTTTTCTTTTACCTTCTTGGGGGCACTCGTATCGTCCTGCGCGGCCGCCGAAGCGTTCGCGCCGGGTGCGAGGTTCGAGGCCTTGATCGTGGCGCTGGTTCCCGCTAGAAGACCCGCGAGAGCCGCACCGGTGAGTAGAAACCTATTTGACTTTGTCATTTTCCCCAACGTCCTCCTGAATGAATTTGACTGCAGCTAACTTCAGGCAGAATTTCTGCCAGAAGACCGTGTGACTTCCTGGGGAGCACCTGGGCCAATGGTCAATTTGCGAGAGTTTTTTTCTTGACCAGGACCAGGGCTCGGGTAGGCGGTCTCGACGGCGGTTACACCTTACGCCCGATGAGATACCGCCTGCCAGCAAAAATTTCGTCGCCCCTTGCAAAAACGTTGTAACGTGGCCTACCTAGAAACTACTAGTACCGGTGCCCGCAAAATTCATGCACCTGACTTGTTCCCTCGCGCCAAAGTCGGCAACACTGCGGACTTGCTGTCTGGTAACCCCAGGACCTTGTTAACCTTTACTGCTACGTCCTCGGCCTTGAAGATGGGCGCCGAGCACGCCCGCTCGGTACATACGTAGGCGGCCGCCCGCTGGACGACCGGGTACTGAACATCGGGGTTTGGCAGTTTTCCCTCACGCGTGTCCCACCATTCGACGCGCTTGTAAAACCAGGGGTACTGCAACGCCGCGAGGAACAGCGCCCTGGCCGCGGGATCCTCTTTGCGACCCACAACGGTAAGGTGAAGCGGCGGTCGGCCCACTTCGTAGTCGGCCAGAAGCACGCTCGCCACTGGCAGGCGCGTGGCAACCGGAGCCGCCGCCAGATAGCGCATCGCCGCTTCACTCATCGTTCGATATTTCGCCTCGCCGGTGGCGTGAAAGAGCAGGTTTGCGGTGCGAGCGACCGCGACATTCTCGTCGCGCTGCGGATGTGGCTGGTAGGCGCGATCCGTAGGGGCCACTGAGGAGACCAAGCCAACGCCGCTCGAACTATGGAACGTCCGCTCGATGTAACCCATGGACTGTTCCGCGCGCGTCAGCCACTTGCGATCCGCAGTAACGCGATAGAGCGCGAGATACGCCCTGCTCATCGCAACGGAATCACCCAGGAACGGCCCTCCGGCATCTTTGGCGCCATGATGGAAGCCGCCGCCGCTCAGCCCGCGATGCTGCGTCACCCAGTCCGCGGCACGAACGGCTTCGCCGAGCGTTTTCGAATCCGCCGTAACTTCATAAAGCGAAGCAAGGCCCGTAATGGCCCATCCGTTCTCGCGAGCATAAATGTGCGTATCCACTCGCGGCACGCCACGCTTGCGGCGCTCTTGATCGTTCAACGCGAAATACTCAGCACTGTGCTGGCCCGCAACCACGTCGGCATCCTGGCTGGTATAAAAAGCGCCTTCAGGGCTGGTCAGAAACGAGTTAAGAAATCGCTGAATAGCCTGGGCTGCCTGCAGGTATTTCGCGTCGTGAAATTGCGCATACGCTTCCGCGAAGATTCGCAAGTTCTCCGCCTGCATCGACATAATCTTTTCAAAGTGCGGTCTGGTCCAAACGCCATCGGTGGAATACTGATACACGCCACCCCACACCGGGTCCAGCAGCTGCAGCTGCGCATCCAGGGTCTGCTTGGCCATGCTCTCGGCTCTTGCATCTCCGTGCGCCGCACGATCCATGGCGAGTTCTACCGAATCCCAATCCAGATATTTCTGGTCGAAGCCCCAGCTTCCCTGCTTGCCGTCGTAACCGTCGAGATAATCTTTCTCGAGTTGCGTCCGAAGCGACGCCGCCAGCAGCGGATTCGCTGGGAAGGCAATCTCTTTCTCCGCTTGCACCGACGGCCCGGGACTCGGATCATCGATAATCGCCTGCAGCATGCTGGCCATCTCGTCCGGCGCGAGATAGCCTTGCCGCTTCACAATTTCATGCCCCTCGCCGTCAAACACCACGGTGGCCGGCCACCCATAATCCTCATACCGGTTCGAAAGGTCGGGCCGCGAATCCTGGTCCACGCGCACGGTCAAATATTTGCTGTGCAGCAGCGCCAGAATTTTGGGGTCGCGATACGTGGTTACGTCCATGACGTGACACCAGTGACACCACACCGCTTCCAGGTCCAGCAGCACAAATCGATGTTCGCGCTTCGCCTGGGAAAAAACATCGTCCGACCACGGAAGCCAGCTCAACTTGCCGGCGGGAGCAACAGCGCCTGCGGTTTGTGCAACAGCGCTCTGCGAAAGCGCCAGGGAAGCCAACAGAACCGAAACAAGCAACGCGCCAAGTTTCACTTGTGAACCCTCAGCTCCGATATACGGCGTCCGGTGTACTTTGGATTTAAAAACGGTGTCGCCGTGCGAGATCCGAACCGCGGGCTCCTTTGCCGAACGATGCGCCTCCGCGCCCTATCGACCGCCCAACTCTCGCCTAAGCGCAGGTCCTAGCTGCCGCCGTGCACGCACACCGCGACTCCACCCCGCCTGTTAGACTCGCCTGCCCATGAAGCGTGAGCCCTCGCCCGCTCCTGCCCGAGTGCGCCGCACACGCCGCCGTATGGGTCTTCGTCGCATCTCACCTCCGGCCTCCCGTTCTCCATCCCCATTCACTCAGTGGTGGGAGTAGCTCAGCTGGCAGAGCGTCGCTCTGTGGCACATGGGATGTTGAACCTTAACGCGCCGAGCCGTCGCCACTTAATCGCTTTCTCAAATCCTTAAATAGACCTGAAGTTGCACCCGATTCGCGCGTAAAGTTGTCTCGTCGAGAGCTGAAACTTGAACTTGGCGGGCTTCATGGTTTTCGCCATCACCGAGTCAGCGAACTTGTAATGGCAGGCGTTTCCATGCCCATGATCCGTAGCTGGATCGGGCACGGTTCTGATAAGATGGTCTCGCGGTATACACACTTGAACAGCTCTTACAACGCGGTTGAACTCGCAAACGTGCCTGAGTTGGACCTAGTTGGACCTGAGCCTGTTCTGGTAAGCGCCGCGTAATCAGAGTGGTGGGAGTAGCTCAGCTGGTAGAGCGTCGGTCTGTGGCACCGAATGTCGCGGGTTCAATCCCCGTCTCCCACCCCAAACTCCCGCCTTCAACGACATTCGAGTTGGCGTGTTTCTCGCCACCGTTCAAATAAGGCTATGCAATGAACATCCAGTCCCTAGGTGTCCTGTTCGATCTCGACGGCGTGTTGGTGGATTCGACGCCGGCTGTGGCTCGCTGCTGGTCGAGATGGTCGCAACTGCATGGCTTCAACTCCGAGGACGTCGTGCGCCGGGCTCACGGCCGGCCTAGCATGGTGACCTTGCGCGAACTGCTCCCTGACGCCGATTACGAAGCGGAGAATCGCCAGATGGAGCGATGGGAAATTGAAGACACGGACGGTGTCGTGCCTCTGCCCGGCGTCCTGCGCTTGCTCCAATCCATTCCCGCAGATCGTTGGGCCATCGTCACGTCCTGCACCCGCCCGCTGGCCGAAGTTCGTATCCGCGTGGCTGGTCTTCCGTGGCCCAGGCAACTGGTCACTTCCGCCGACGTTCAGCGCTTCAAGCCGGATCCCGATCCTTATGTAAAGGGCGCCGAACTGTTGAAGTTCGCCCCAACCGACTGTCTTGTGGTGGAAGACGCTCCAGCCGGCATCCGCGCCGGAAGGTCTTCGGGCGCTTCGGTCTTGGCCGTGCGCACCACGGAAGCCGATTCCCTTCTGGCCGCCGCAGGTGCCAATTGGATCGTCAACGACCTGGCTTCCGTGCACCTGCTCCCGCTGGCAGACGCCGACCATCTCGCGTTTTCCCTTGCCACCGAATCGCCCACGCTTTGACTTCGCGTTACCGCTCTGTATAGAATCGCGCGCGCAAACACCTGAACGTTTTCGCCTGGGAGCCTCGATGTCCAACCACGCTCGCGCCATTTTTCTGACCAATCTGTTCCTTTTTTCCGTGGCTGCATCGTCCATCCTCCAGGCCCAGGAGACGCACGAGAAGCAAACCACCACGGTCGAAAAAGACAAACCCGCCGAACCGGCCCCGCCACCTCCCAAAGAAGACTCCTCGGTAACCGATCACACCGTAAGAATTGGCTCGCAAAGCATTCCTTACAAAGCCACCGCCGCCACCATCCTCCTCAAGAACGAAAAGGAAGAACCCACCGCGCTGATCTACTACACCGCGTACACTCGCACCGACGCGAAAGACGCTTTGCAGCGCCCCCTTGCCTTTGTCTACAACGGCGGCCCAGGCTCCGCGTCGGTTTGGCTGCACATGGGCGCCTTCGGCCCGAAACGCGTGGTCACGGCCAACGCCGAGCCCACTCCCCCCGCGCCCTACAAGTTCAACGACAACGCCGGCTCGCTGCTCGACAAAGCCGACCTCGTCTTCATCGATCCGGTAGGCACCGGCTTCAGCCACGCCGTCGGCAAAGCCCAGGACAAGGACTTCTGGGGCGTCGATTCCGACGTCAAATCCCTGGCCGAATTCATCACCATCTACGCCACACGCAACAATCGCTGGAACTCACCCAAATTCCTAATCGGCGAAAGCTACGGCACCTTCCGCTCCGCCGCTCTGTCCAACTATCTGCAAACTCACAACGGCATGTATTTCAACGGCATCGTCCTGATCTCTTCGGTCCTCGACCTGGGCACCATTTCCTTCAACCCCGGCGACGACCAGGCCTACATCTTCTACCTCCCGAGCTATGCCGCCACCGCGTGGTATCACAAGGTTCTCCCCAATCGCCCGGACAATGTCCACTCTCTGATCGAGGAAACCCGCCAGTTTGCTGTAACCGAATATGCCGCCGCGTTGATGAAAGGCTCGAAGCTCACTGCCGCCGAGAAATCCGATCTCGCCAAGAAAATCTCGCGCTACACCGGTTTGAACGAGGACTATCTGATCAAGGCCGATCTTCGTGTCAACCTTCCGCAATTCATGCAGGAACTCCAGCGCAGCCGCGGCCTCACCACCGGGCGTCTCGACGCTCGGTTTTCCGGCTACACGTATGACCTGCTCGGTGAATACGCGCAGTCCGATCCCCAATCCGACGCCATCACCGGAGCGTACACCGCGGCCTTCAACACCTACCTGCGTGACGAACTGAAATTCAGCCTGCAAGACAGGAAATATCGAACCGTTTCGGAAGAAGCGGAACCTGCCTGGGATTGGAAGCACAAAGCCGGCGAAAATTTCGGCTTCCCCGGGTCACCTAACGTCGAAGGCGATCTGATTCAAGCCTTGCTGACCAATCCCCATCTGCAAGTGGAAGTCGAGAATGGCCTCTACGACCTGGCCACCCCATTCGTAGCCACCGAATACACCATGGAGCACCTCGGCTTGCCCGAAAAACTCCAGAAAAACATCCATCTGCAATACTACGACGCCGGCCACATGATGTATCTCCACGACGACGATCTCACCAAGCTGAAAGCCAATGTCGCTGCGTTCATTGATTCCGCTTCGAAACACGATTAGCCATATGCGACCGCGAACGTAGGCAACCACCGCAGCGATTACCGCGATGGCGGTAGCGAACGTCGAGCAGCTTTGGGACAATTTCTGCCGTTCCCCTGTCTTGCCCATAGCCAACCAGGGGGCGTCGTCGGAAACCGGAGGGCTTCGCCCGTCGCACGGTCCGATAGTCGGCAAAGGTGCGCTCCAGGGACCTGTGAGATGCTTCGACCGGGCCCAATCGAAAAAAACCAAAAGGAGTCATCCCATGTTGAGAGATGCACCGATTCGCGCTTACATTCCCGCGTCGAACATCGCACGGGCGCGGAAATTCTACGAGGAGATCGTTGGACTCCAGGCCAGAGAGGAATACGCCGGAGGCGTAGTCTACGAATGCGGGGGCACCGGAGTTTTTATGTACCCAACGCCCAACGCAGGCACATCCAAGGCCAGCCAGGCGTTTTGGCAGGTCAAGGACGTGGAAGCCGAGGTGGGCCAACTGAAGGCGCGAGGCGTGAAATTCGAGGAATACGACATGCCGGGTTTTACGACGAACAATGGCATTGTGACCGCCGGCGGAGCGAAGACCGCATGGTTCAAGGACACAGAAGGAAATATTCTGGCGGTCAGCCAACGTCTATGAATAGGACGACAGAAATATTTCGGGAGTTGACCGCGAGTTGGTATTGATGCCATGGAGAAGTTTGTAAAAGGAGCGCGAATGACCCCCATTCCGCTTGTTATCTCCTTTTGGTACATGCTCGCAACCTAAGTGATCCACATCCTCGATGGCAGCACGGGCGGCCAGAATATTCCTGGCGGAACTTTTTCTGGTTTCGACGCGGGGTACGTGTTCATGCTGTGCACGAGCATCGTGTGCCCAGCTCCTGCGTCGCAGTGCAGGATCGACTCGACCTCCCCGCACTCGACGCCGGGCGCAATCGCTTCGCGCCTGGCGGAAGCAGTTCTACCCTCGGCGCCTTTATTAGATGGTCCTCATTAATGGCCTGGAGCGCTGGTCGCCATTCAGTAACGGTAATCTTCTCGCGCCAAGTCCGAACACTGAACACAAACGCGACGGTTCGTCCCGTACACTGATGTCATCAGACGGCCACACCATCGGCCCTCTTCAGGCGGTCCAGACGATTCGATTCGGTCAAGACGGAGAAACAAAAACCCATGGCAACAACTCCACAGGCGCTGCCTTCTCAACGCAGCATTCATACATCGCAGCTCATCACCGCTATGCTCAAGTCCAACGACCATGTCAGTGACCTTATTTTCTCTCCCGGCCGGGCGCCCCAAATAGAAGTCAGCGGCGAACTCGTCGAGCTGAAATTTAAGGGCCTGGAATCCCTCAGCCCCGAGGACACCCGCTTCATCGCCTATGACATCATCGGGAAGAACGAGCATCCCATCCGCAAACTGGAACAGGACGGCTCAGCGGATGTGTCCTACGGGCTTGCCGGACTCGCCCGCTTTCGCGTAAATATCTTTCGCCAACGAGGCAGCTTCGCCATCGTCATGCGTGTGATTCCCAACATCATTCCTGGCTTCGAGCAATTGAACCTGCCCAGCGAATTGGAAGAAATCGTCCACCTCAGGAACGGCATCGTACTGGTGACCGGCCCCACCGGATCGGGCAAGTCCTCCACCCTCGCCGCCATCATCGACAAGATGAACACCGACAAGGCCTTCCATATTCTCACCATCGAAGATCCCATCGAGTTTTTGCACCGGCACAAAAAGGCCACCATTCACCAACGCGAGCTTCACAGCGACACGCCCACGTTCGCCATGGCCCTGCGTGCCGCCCTGCGCCAGGCTCCCAAAGTCATCCTCGTCGGCGAAATGCGCGATCGCGAAACCATCGAGATTGCTCTCGAAGCCGCCGAAACCGGTCATCTCGTGCTCTCCACCCTGCACACCATCGATGCCTCCAAGACCGTCGAGCGCATGATCGGCGTCTTTCCCCAAGGCGATCAGCAAGGGGTCCGCACCCGCTTCGGAAAAGCGTTCCGCTACATCGTTTCGCAACGTCTGTTGCCGAAAAAAGACGGCAAGGGCCGCATCGCCGCCATCGAAATCCTCAAAGCCACCCTGCGCACCCGCGACTACGTCGAAAAAGGCGAAGGCGAAGGAAAAACTCTCCTCGACGCCATGCGCGATGGCGATACCGAAGGCATGCAGCACTTCGACGGCGTCATCGAAAAATTCATTCGCGAAGGTATCATCGACTTTGAAACCGGCGTGGCCTTCTGCACCAATCCCGGCAACATGCGCCTGGAGCTGGCCGATTACATCGACAACCCAAAAACCGGCGCCAAGGCAAAACCAAAAGAAGCCCGGCTAACCGAAATCGAAGTCGAGCCCTAGGTCAAGTCGAAGCGTCGATTGCGTCAGCGTTCCGCAGTTTGTCACCGTCGAGGATCCGATCGCGCCACCGGGGGCACAAAAATCCGCTGAACGCTTGCACCTCCCGGCGGTCGGTATTCCAACTCCCCTTTCGAGAAATTCCTGCCATCCCTCGCTCCAAAAAAGCCTACAATTCCTCGTTCATGACCGGCCTAGACGACGCCACAACCCTCCGCACTCTCCACATTCTCGCAACCTCGTTCAGCATCGCCATGGCGCTGGGCCTATTTGCTTTGCTTTTTCCCCAAACCGGCCAAAACAGGTTCGAGCGCGTCGAACGCGCCTTCACCGATTTCTCCGGGCGCAAAGGTCTCGCCATCATCGCCATACTCCTCTCCGTGATGGCCGTCCGTGTTCTCGCGCTTCCGCTCCTTCACGTCCCGGTGCCCGGCATCCATGACGAATTCAGTTACCTGCTCATGTCCGACACCTTCGCCCACGGACGCCTGGCAAATCCAACGCATCCGATGTGGATCAGTTTTGAAACCTTTCACGTAAATTGGTTCCCTACCTATTCCTCGATGTATCCGCCCGCCCAGGGGCTCGCGCTTGCCATCGGCCAGCTCCTCGGAAATCCCTGGATCGGCGTCCTGCTGAGCGACGCCGCTATGTGCGCCGTTATCTTGTGGATGCTCCAGGCGTGGCTGCCCGCCCGCTGGGCTTTGCTCGGCGGAATGATCGTGGCCTTGAAACTCGGAATCGCCAGCTACTGGATGAACAGCTACTGGGGCGGCGCGATGGCCGCCATCGGTGGCGCTGTGGTCCTGGGCAGCGTGGCCCGAATCGTGAAGCGAGCTCGCGTGCGCGACGCGCTGCTGCTCGGCTTGGGCATTGCCATCCTGGCCAATAGCCGGCCGTACGAGGGGTTTCTGTTCTGCCTCCCCGCTGCCGGGTGGTTTTTCTGGTGGCTCATGGGCGGAACAAAATCGAAAGACACGCTGCCGGTCCGTCTTCGTTGCGTGGTCGCGCCCGCAACCATCGTTCTGGTCCTGACCGCCGCATGGATGGGTTATTACAACTACCGCCTGACCGGCAACGCGCTCCTGATGCCGCACGTTTTGAACACGCACACCTACCACACCGCTCCACTTTTTCTCTGGGAACACCCGAAACCTGAAATGCACTACCGCAACCAGCAGTTTGAGGATTTCTACAACGGGTGGGAACGCGAGAATTATCACCACGACACAGCCGACTCGATTCGTGTCTGCCAGGAAAAACTGTTTCGCGGCGGGATCACCTATTTCTGGCCCGGCCTGCTGCTGGCTCTTCCCGCTTTACCGTTCGTCTTGCGCGATCGCAAAATGCGTCTCCCGCTGATCACCGTCGTCATCGGCCTGGCCGGAGTCTTCGTGGTCATCTGGTCCGCCGCTCACTACGCCGCGCCAATCACGTGCACGATTTATTTGTTAGTGGTCCAAGCGATTCGTCACCTGCGCGCCATGCCCATCTCCGCACGACCTGTCGGCCGTGCCCTGTCTCGAGCGATTGTTCTCGCCCTGGTCCTGGACGCGGGAGTCAACGTAGCCCGCGGAGTTTGCGATCCACTTCTCTGGCCCTGCGAAGGAGACCCCAGCCGCACCGCGATCGCCGAAACGCTGAACCATACGCCAGGCAAACACCTGATCATCGTGCGCTACAGCGAAGACCACAACATCCACGACGACTGGGTCTACAACGGCGCCGAAATCGACAACGCCAAAGTCCTGTGGGCCCGCGAGCTTGATCCGGAACAAAATGCCAGGCTGCTCGCCTATTTTAAGGATCGCAAAGTCTGGCTGGTCACTCCGGACACCGACAACACGTACCTTGAGCCTTACACCCCGCCGGGTTCGCCGACTGCTTCACAATGAATTGGTTCCTGCGTGCCGATCCTCATTTCCATCGGCACGATCGTCGCGACCGGCGTACCATCCCGCATTTTGCCTGGCGAAAATTTCCATTCGTTACAGGCTCAACGGCCTAAGCGAAGACATTTGTGTTCAGAAATTCGTTGCGGAACTTCCCCTGCGGATCGTATTTCCTGCACAACGCAACGAACTCCGGCAGCTTTTTGTAGCTCCTCTGCAGTTGCGCAGGAACCATGGTGAACAATTTCCCCCAGTGCGGACGCGCCTGGTACGGAGCCAGCTCCCTTTCAATGACCGGCAGAACCTTGCGGACCGCAGGCCAGTCCGGCTTCCAGGTGAAGTGAATGGTCACGCACGCCTGCTGGTAACAAGGGCTCATCCATAAATCGTCAGCGGCAATCGTCCGTATTTCCGAAATCATCAGCAGCGGACTAATCCGATCGTGCAGCCGCTCCACTGCCAGCACCGCATCCACCGCGCTCGGACGGGGCACAAAATACTCCGATTGCAGCTCTTTGCCGGCGCTTGGCGTAAAACCCATGCGGAAATGCGGAAGACGCTCGTACCAGGGACCTGGAACACCCATCTGCTCGGTGCAATTCTCGGCGGACAGCTCGGCGATGGGGTGCAGATTCTTGGTCGCGCGTTTTGCTCCGTGAAATTCCTGGGGCGCCCGAAAGGGCTGGCCATTCTCGATGCGGCTTTTCAGCCACACTTCGTTGAACTTTTTTCCTTTCCAGTCGGTAAACAGGCTGACGCTGTACGCGCTCGATTCGATGGCCTCAAAATTGTATTTCCATTCGTCCATCGGCAGATTTTCATAAACCCACTGTCGCATCTGATACGTCGGCTGAACATCGAGCGTCACCTTGGTGATTACGCCCAGCGCGCCGAGTCCAACAACGGCTCCTTGAAAGGTTTCGCCGTCTGTGTGTCGCGACCATTGCACCACGTCGCCGGCCGCCGTCACCATCTCCAGCCCGGAAACCGCCGTAGCGAGGTTCCCGTTCCTGTCACCCGATCCGTGCGTCGCGGTGCTGCAGGCTCCCGCGATCGAAATGTGAGGCAACGACGCAAGATTGTGCAGCGCAAAGCCTTTGCCATCCAGCTCGGGACACAGCTGGCCGTAACTCATGCCGCCTTCGACGGTCACCGTCGGCGCTGCGGCGTCCAGCGTCGCGATCTTGGCCATCGGCCGCACCGACAGAAAATCATCGGTGCTGTTGGCGATCGTGTTGAAGCAGTGGCGCGTTCCGAGCACCTTCAGCTTGCTCTGCCTGGCGACGTATTCCCGCACCTGTTCCACAGAATTCGCGGAATACAGGCGCTCCGTGCCATATTCCAGATTGCCCGCCCAATTTGTCAGTTGGTCATCCGGCATAGCCGCCAGCAGCGGCGAAATGATCGGACTCGCCATCATCGCCGAAGAAAGCTTGATAAATGTTCTCTTGTTCATAGCCTTCCCCCATCAAGCGCGCAAGGGACTTCCCGTTGAGAAGCGGCGCCGGTCCCAGAGCCGATGCCAGATTGTCACCGTGAAGCCACCATCAGATTATTCAGCCCAAACTCAAATCGTTCGTGAACAAATTTCTGAAATCCGATGCCTTGCAGCGTCGTCCGCAGCGTCTCCGCCGGAATTCTGGCCTGGTGCTCGTCGCTTTCCATCTCCTCGCTGACCAGCCCCAGACCGTGAAGCACCTTCAAAATGGGATCCACCATCTCCGACGGCCAGGTCAGGATCAGCGATCCGCCCGGCGCAAGAATCCGATAGGCCTCCCGCAACACCGCTTCCGGCTCGCGCAAATGCTCCAACACCGCCAGCATCACCACGTGATCGAATTGCCCGGATTCCACCGGCAACGTCTCGGTGATGTCTCCGCGAACCCGCCACCAGCGGCCTCGCACGCCATCTTCCACCTGATCGTCCACACCCACACCGTGCGAAATCTTGTCTCCCGCATAATTCAGAAACGCCGCTTCCAGTCCGCAACCCAGATCGCAGACCCGCGACCCGCTCCGAATATGCGGATACGCCGCGCGAAATCGAAGCTTCGCAATAAAATGATCGAGCCCGGTGTAAGCCATTTACTTAAGATCGTAGTCGCCGATGTACGTTCCGCGGCTGATGCCCAGCATACTGAGGAAAAACGAAGCGAAAGTCACCTGAATCCCGATACACAGCCACATGGACCAGAACAATACCGCCCGCACTTCGTGCAGCGGACCAAATCCGCTGACCACCCAATCCCACACCACCCAAGCGCAACCCGCGAAACCCGCAAGAAACAATCCGCCGCCAAGCAGCAATCCGGACTCGAGTGTCACGTGCGTCAGCGCCCGCCTAAGCGAAATATTCCGGTGATCGAATCGTTCCGCATAGCTGAAAACTTTCGCAAACGCCCCGATCGACAAAATCTGCACACCCAGCAAGGTGAACATCACCCCAAAAATCATGGTGTGCACATCCAAAGTCACGCGCGGCGTCAAAGTCCGCGGGCCCGGCAAGAGCCAGAACACCAAAAACAATCCCGCGCCGACCAGCCACGCTCCCGGCAAGAGAAACAGCCAGTTCGGCGCGTACAGCAGCATGAACCGCAAATGCCTCCAACCATCGCGAAAGCTTCGCAAGTGCGGCGGACGCCCGCGCTTGTCGGGCCACAGCGTGATGGGAATCTCCGTCACGTTGGCCTGCAATTGCGCCGCCTTGATGACAAACTCCGACGCAAACTCCATCCCGTTGCTGCGCAAATCCATGCGGTCGTACACTGCCCGCGTGAACGCGCGCATCCCGCAGTGACTGTCCCCGACTCCGGTATGAAAAAACAAATTCAGCACCGACGACAACGCCGGATTCCCGATGTACTGGTGGTGCCAGGGCATCGCCCCGCGCTTGATCTCGCCACGAAAGCGGTTGCCCATCACCACCTCGTAGCCCTGCCGCCACTTCTCCACAAATCGCGGCACCTCGCTGAAATCATAGCTGTCGTCCGCGTCGCCCATGATGATGAATGCACCTCGCGACGCCGCAATCCCCGCTCGCAACGCCGCGCCGTAGCCTCGTTGCGCCGCCAGCACGACGCGCGCCCCCAGTTTCTCCGCGATACCGACCGACCCGTCCGTCGATCCGTTGTCCGCCACGACCACTTCCCCGTGGAGTCCCGCAGCGCGAAACGCGTCCATGGCCTTCGACACGCAGATGCCAATCGACTTCGCCTCATTCAAGCAAGGAATCACCACCGACACATCGACCGGCTCGGCAATCGTCTCTGCAATGATGCGCGTGGATATCTCTGCGTTCACCATTGGCGTCCTCTCGCCTCTCCGCCGTCTGACTTCGGTCGCTCCGATTGCGGTGGAGATCCTTCCAGCTGAGCCGGAATCCGGGATCGCGCACCTTCGTCGGATGCGCCCAGGATGACGGGTCAGTAGGGACGGCGGAAATAACGCAACAAGCATAGCGGCACCTGCCGGAACTGCGGCCGGCGCCGCGACCCCGCTGCCACGACTTCCAGCTTGCATTTTCCTGCCCCGCCACTATCATGGCGGCGTCGCCGCAAGCTCCCCTGAGAGCCCATTGTCTAACACAATCGACGCGTCCAACACCACCGCCGACACTCCGGCATTAGGCTCGCCCCTTCCGGGCGCCGCATCGGCTCCCGCGCGCTCGCGCCGCGGCCTTCTCAAAATCCTGGGCATGTGGTTCGGCATAGCGGCCGCCGTAGGCAACGCCATCGCCGCCGGCATCGTGCGCGCCCCCGGCGACATCGCGCAGTGGCTGCCCAACATCTATCTGTTCTTCGGCGTCTGGGTCGTCGGCGGCCTTTACGCCCTGGTCGGCGCGTCTTCGATGGCCGAACTCGCCGCGGCCATCCCCCGCAGCGGCGGCCAATACAATTTCTCTCGCCGCGCCATCGGCGACTACGCCGGCTTCATCGTCGGCTGGAGCGACTGGCTCTCCAGTTGCGGCACCTCCGCCGTCGTCGCCATTGTGGTCGCCGAGTACAGCGGCGCGCTCTGGCCGCCATTTGCCGGACATGTCAAATCCATCGCCGTTTTCGTGGTGCTGGCGTTTTTCGTTTTGCAGTGGCGCGGCGTGCGCTGGGGCAGCAGCACGCAACTCCTCACCGCCGCGCTAAAGACGACCGCCTTCCTGGTGGTGGTGGTCGCCTGCTTTGTTTTCGGCGGGCACGCGAGAGCCACCGCTCCCGTTGTTGCCGCCGCACCGGCCTTGATGTCCGGCTGGCCGCTGGCCATCGCGGTAATGCTCGCGCTGCAAGCGGTCCTGTACACCGTGGACGGCTGGGACGGAATCGTCTACTTCGGCGAAGAGGTCAAAAATCCGGGCCGCGATGTTCCACGAGCCATCTTCGGCAGCGTTTTCACCATCATGGGCATTTACCTGCTCATCAACGCCGCGGTGCTTTATGTTTTGCCGATGAGCGAGATCGCCGGCAACATTTTCTCTCTGGGCGTCGCGGTGCAACGCGTCTTCGGCCACTACGGGGACCCCATCATTCGCTCCATCATGATCGTTTCGCTGTTCAGCTGCATCAACGCCAACCAGCTTTTCTGTTCCAGGATTCTTTACCGCATGAGCTTCGACGGCCTGTTTTTCCGCCGCGCCGCCACGGTGAACAACGGCGGCACGCCCGCCTTTGCGCTGTTGCTCAGCACCGTGGTTGCGATTCTGTTTGTGCTCGGTTCGTTCGAGCGCGTCATCGCCATGCTCTCCTTCTTCTTCGTAGCCAACTACACGCTCACCTACGCGTCGCTGTTCATCCTGCGCAAGAAAGAACCAGACATGCCGCGCCCTTATCGCGCGTGGGGCTACCCGTACACCACAGCCATAGCGCTCATCGGCTCGATTGTGTTCCTCATTGGCTCGATTGCCACCGATCGCGACAACGCTCCGCTCGCGCTGATCATGTTGGTTCTGAGTTATCCCGTGTATCGGGGGATCAAGCACGCCGCCGGCAGAGCAGGCGAAGCGACCCAATGATGAGCTAGAAACGTGAGGCCGCGATCGACAGGGGAAGGTACGAGGCTGGTCAGAAAATGCTACCCAGGGCAGCGCCATCGGAACGGATTGGCCGGAAATTTTCCCTTAGGTTTTCACCTCGCTCGTTCAGACCTTTTCCGCGATACTCTTCCCTTGCATGAACAAGAGCAGATAGTCCGGTCCACCGGTCTTTGAATCCGTCCCCGACATATTAAATCCCCCAAACGGATGGGCCCCCACCATCGCCCCGGTGCATTTCCGATTCAGATAGAGGTTACCCACGTAGAAATTTTCGCGCGCCTTCTCCAATTTCTCGGCATTCCGCGAATAGACGCCGCCGGTCAATCCAAATTCCGTGCCATTCGCAATTTCCAAAGCGTGATCGAAATCCTTAGCCTTGATTACCGCCAGCACCGGGCCGAAAATTTCTTCCTGGGCGATGCGCGCCCGCGGATCGACATCGGCAATCACCGTAGCCTGCACAAAATAACCATCGCCTGGCGCTCGCTGCCCCCCAACCACAACGCGCCCTTCTTTTTTCCCGACGTCAATATAACCAAGTACTGTCTCGAGCGCCGCCTTGCTGACGACCGGCCCCATATAATTCCCCGGCAACTCGCTAGGCCCCACGGTCACCCGTCTAGCCCGCTCGGCAATCTTCGCCACGAACGAGTCATAAACCTTCTCGGAAACAATCGCCCGCGAACACGCCGAACATTTCTGGCCCTGATACCCAAACGCCGCCTGGGCCACGCCTTCCACGGCGGCGTCGATGTCTGCCTCTTCGTCCACAATGGTGGCGTCCTTGCCGCCCATCTCCAAAACCGTTCGCTTGATCCAGATCTGACCTGGGACCTTCTTTCCAGCCGCTTCGCTGATCAGCAGCCCCACTTCCTTCGACCCGGTAAAGGTAATAAACCGCGTTTTCGGATGCTTCACCAAAGCATCCCCCACAATCTCCCCTGCCCCGGTCAAAAAGCTCAGCGCATCCCTGGGAATCCCCGCCTCGTACAAGATCTCCACCATCTTCGCCGCTACCGCCGGTGACTCCTCTGAAGGTTTCAAGATCACCGTGTTCCCGGTAACCAAAGCCGCCGCGGTCATCCCGGTAGCAATCGCCGCCGGGAAATTCCAGGGCGGAATCGCCGCCCCCACCCCCAACGGGATGTAGACCATGAAATTCTTCTCGCCCGGCATCGGAGTAACCGGTTGCGGCCCCGCGAAGCGCAACATCTCCCTGCCGTAGTACTCCAGAAAATCAATGGTCTCGGCGGTATCCCCGTCCGCCTCCGCCCAGGACTTTCCCACCTCATAACAGATCAACGCGGAAATCTCGAATTTCCGCTCCCGGATCATCCGCGCGGCCCGAAACAAGCATTCGACGCGCCGTTCCACTGGCACCTTCTTCCAAGCCTCAAACGCCTTGGTCGCCGCCAAAACCGCCTGATTCGCATGTTCGGCCGTCGCCGCCTGAAATACCCCGATCACCTGCGAAGGATGGGAAGGATTGGTGGAAGTCATCTTCGCCGTGGTATAAACCTTTTCCCCGCCGACATACATGGGGTACTCGCGACCAAACTCCGCCGCGACTTTGGCGAGCGCCGCCTCCATCGCTGCGCGGTTCTCGGGTTTGGAGAAATCGACAAACGCCTCGTTCACAAATTGGCCTACTCGCAAGGTCGTCTCCGCACTAGCCATCCATCTCTCCTCGTTGCGCCGCAAACCAGCATTGTACTGTGCCATTCCTTTAGGCCACAAGGCATGGTCGCGCCGTGCGCTTCGGTCCTCATCCCGACCCGGAACGGCCGGCTTTATGAGGGCGATTCTTGATGACAGGTCAGGTTGACATCTACCGATCCGAACCCCACGGGTAACTTGGTGAGGGCCGAAGCCGGGCGTCTGCATAGCTCCGCCGACTCCGCGCTATTGCTGCCGTGATGCCAAACGCGGATAATTCTGCGCACATCGCGCAAAGGATCTCCACTCGTGGCCATAACGTTTCGCTTCCACTACCCGATCGAGCGCACCATGGCGTTCGAGCGGGAATACCATCCAAACCTCCGGCTCACGCTGCCGGAAAAACGCGAACTGCTGAAATCCGCGATCACCATCTGGATGTTGGAGGACGGAAAGCTGGTCGGCGAGACCTACGGCGTGGCTTGGGGCGCCAAGGAAGAAATGCCGGGATTTCCCCGCGATCCTGACGCGGTCTATTGTTACTCGAACACCATCCTCAAGAAGTACCAAAGCAAAGGTTATGGCGCCATTCTGAAGGCGGCCTTCATCGGACGTGTTTCCCGCGATTTCAAGCGCATCTACGGGCACGCTCGCCCAGGAGCCAGCCAGGCGCTGAACAAAAAATTTGGCGCGCGCATGGGCAAGACCTACAAAAACTGGTTCGGCACCGGCGAGGACTATCGCGTCTACGTTCTTGCGCTCGGAAAATAGCGCCGCAAACTGTAGCCCAACAAAATCCGGAAGGGGCACAAGATCCGTCCGAGAATCAGCGGAACGGGCCGCAAGGCGCCATTGCGCCGGGCCGTCCTGTGGTACTACAGGCCCTGTCCTTGGTTAATGATGCATACAACACCCATACCCCCGAATCGTAAGACGCACCGAAACACTGGGCGCAAACTGGGGTTACTAATACCAGAGGCCGGAGAATTGGCAACACCGCCGGCAAAACGAAAGAATGTCGGTTCATTGATGCCCCGCTACCAGCGGAGGGGCGCAAGGACCCTTTGGGGAGGATCCAGTGGTAGGCAAAACAATTTCACTTCGTACTTTATTCCTGGCCTTGTTCGTCGGCCTGGTTTCTTTGGCGCCAGCGCCCGCCAAGGCGCAAATCGCGGTGGGGATTTCCATCCGCGTCGCGCCGCCTGCCATTCCGGTGTACGTACAGCCGGCTTGCCCGGTGGAAGGCTATCTGTGGACGCCGGGTTATTGGGCCTACGGCGACGCGGGCTACTATTGGGTGCCTGGAGTGTGGATTGCTCCTCCGCGCGTCGGACTGCTTTGGACTCCCGGGTACTGGGGCTGGGGCGGCGGAATCTATGCCTGGCACGCTGGCTACTGGGGACCG